>Ga0209370_1000160_pt1 | contig 134554 bp, 114 predicted proteins | sample AgamicAtPrz_FD_187164 | JGI IMG/M metagenome (GOLD analysis project Ga0209370, IMG submission 187164) | Agave microbial communities from Guanajuato, Mexico - At.P.rz (SPAdes) (version 2) | ecosystem: Host-associated > Plants > Phyllosphere > Phylloplane/Leaf | place: Guanajuato, Mexico...
GGCCGTGACCACGATCAGCGCCAGCACCGCGAGGATGATGATCATGATCAGGAAGCAGCCGAACAGCGCGATGGTCCCGGGGATCCGGCCCATTTCCTCGCGCACCATGTCGCCCAGGGAACGACCGTTGCGGCGAGTGGACAGGAACAGCACCATGAAGTCCTGCACCGCACCGGCCAGCACCACCCCGGCGATCAGCCACAGCGTGCCGGGCAAATAGCCCATCTGCGCGGCCAACACCGGCCCGACCAGCGGCCCGGCGCCAGCGATGGCGGCGAAGTGGTGACCAAAAAGAATGTGTTTGTTGGTCGGGACGTAGTCCAGGCCATCGTTGTTGAGCACCGCGGGCGTGGCCCGGCGCGCATCGAGTTGCATCACGTTGTTGGCGATGAACAGGCTGTAGTAGCGGTAGGCGACCAGGTAGATTGCCACGGCTGCGACGACGATCCAGAGGGCGTTGATCGCTTCGCCGCGGCGCAAGGCCACGACGCCCAGAGCGCACGCTCCCAAGACGGCCAGCAGGAGCCAGGGTACATGGCGCAGCAGGCTATTATTGTTTGTCATTTTTATATTCCAGCCAGGGGTGGACAAGAAGGTTAGCCAACCGGAGTTTAGCGCTAACCGCTGCAAAGGCCATACCCGACATTCGTCTGCCACCGGCCGAACGGTGATGTCGATGCCCCAGTTGGGTCTATAGTCAATGGATCTTCAGGGGGAATGCGTAATGAGCGAACGCCGCCGCTTCGTACGAATCGAATTTCATGCAAGGACTGAGCTGAGCCAGGGCACGTATACCTGGCCAGTGGAACTGCTGGACCTGTCCCTCAAGGGACTGTTGATCAAAAAACCTGAGCCCTGGCTCGGCGATCCTGAAAAGCGCTTCGTGGCTGACATCCACCTGAGCAATGAAGTGCATGTGCGGATGGAGGTTAGTCTGGCCCACGACGATCACGGCCACCTGGGTTTTGTCTGCGAGCATATCGACCTGGACTCTATCGCTCATCTGCGTCGACTGGTGGAATTGAACGTGGCCGACCATGACGAGCTGGAACGGGAGCTGGCGGCGTTGATCCAGATTTGAATCGCCAGTGCCCCCGTGGCGAGGGAGCTTGCTCCCGCTGGGCTGCGAAGCAGCCCCAAGTCCAGCAGCTCGGTGCGTCAGAAAAATTGAGTGAAGTTCTCGGGCCTGCTGCGCAGGCCAGCGGGAGCAAGCTCCCTCGCCACGGTGTTATTCAAACAACGCATCCAACGCCTGTTCCAACCGCGTCACGGCAATGATCTGCAACCCCTGTGGCGCTTCCTTCGGCGCGTTGCCCTTGGGCACGATGGCGCGTTTAAAACCGTGCTTGGCCGCCTCCTTGAGCCGCTCCTGTCCGCTGGGCACAGGGCGGACTTCGCCCGACAGCCCCACTTCGCCGAACACCAGCAGGTCATGGGGCAGCGGTCGATTACGCAGGCTGGACATGACCGCCGCCATCAACGCCAGGTCAGACGCGGTCTCCAGCACTTTGACCCCGCCCACCACGTTGAGGAACACGTCCTGGTCGTGGGTCGGAATGCCGCCGTGCCGATGCAACACGGCCAGAAGCATCGCCAGCCGGTTCTGATCCAGGCCCAGGGTGACCCGGCGCGGGTTCGCCAGGTGGCTGTCGTCCACCAGGGCCTGCACTTCCACCAACATCGGGCGGGTGCCTTCCCACGTGGCCATGACCACACTACCCGGGACTTCCTCCTGAGCGCGGGTCAGAAAGATCGCCGAAGGGTTGGAGACTTCTTTCAGGCCCCGGTCAGTCATGCCGAACACGCCCAGCTCGTTGACGGCGCCGAAACGGTTCTTCACCGCCCGCAACAAACGCAGGCGCCCATCGGACTCACCCTCGAAATACAACACGGTATCGACCATGTGCTCCAGCACTCGCGGGCCCGCCAGCGCGCCTTCCTTGGTCACGTGGCCCACCAGGAAAATCGCCGTGCCGCTCTGCTTGGCATAGCGCACCAGCAACGCCGCGCTTTCGCGGACCTGGGACACGCCGCCCGGGGCCGACTGGAGTTGCTCGGTGAAAATCGTCTGGATCGAGTCGATCACCATCACCTTGGGTTTTTCCAGGCGTGCCGTGGCGATGATGGTTTCGATGCAGGTTTCGGTCATGACCCGCAGTTGGTCCTGAGGCAGCCCCAGGCGCCGGGCGCGCATGGCGACCTGTTGCTGGGATTCCTCGCCCGTGACGTACAGCGCCGGCATGCGCGTGGCGATGTTGCACAAGGTTTGCAGCAGGATGGTGGATTTACCGATCCCCGGGTCCCCGCCGATCAGCACCACCGAACCGTCCACCAGGCCGCCGCCGAGCACGCGGTCCAGCTCACCGGACGCGGTGGAAAACCGTGGGATTTCCTCGACGCTGACTTCGGCCAGGGTCTTGATCTGGGCCTGTTGGCCGGCCCAGCCGGTGCGACCGGTGGGCGCCGCAGCGCCGCCGCTTTCCACCATGGTTTCAGTCAGGGTGTTCCAGGCCCCGCATTCACTGCACTGGCCGGCCCATTTGGGAAAGGTCGAGCCGCACTCGGTGCAGCCGTACATGCGCTTTGCCTTGGCCATCTGAACTCCCGGGAAAAACAGCGATGATAGCCCAGGCGAAGGTCAGCGCGGGGCCGGCATTCTGATTTCACCCTTGGCCAGATCCGCCGCCGTATTGCCCAGCGGGTCGGCGGCGTTGAGATCGGCGCCTTTGGCTCTCAAGGCATCCAACAGCTCGGCACGCTTGAACAGCCCGGCGTACATCGCCGCCGTCTGCCCGGCAGCGTTACGCTGGTCCGGACTGCACTCAGTGGATAACAAGCGGCGGGCGATCTGCACCTCGCCCTTGAAAATGGCGCCCATCAGCGCCGTGTTGCCGCGCTTGTCCTGGGCACAGGCATCGGCGCCGGCGGCCAAGAGTCGTTCAACGGCGGGCCCCTGGCCGTGATAAGCCGCCAGGATCAAGGCGGTATAGCCCTTTTCATCCTGGGTATCCAAGGCGTAACCGGCCTCGATAAAGGTATCGAGCATCGGCACGTCGCCCCGGCGGGCGGCGTCGAAATAATAGTTTTGCAGCTGTTCCCGTACCGCCGCCGGGTCGTCAGGCACAGACTGATCGGCCAGCACGCCCGTCGACCAGAACACAAATAGCGGCAATAAAAATCTACCTTTCATGACATCTCCTTAAGCGCGCTCCCACAGGAAATCGGGGTTAAGCAAATCCTGAGGCCACACAAAGCCAATGTGGGAGCGAGCCTGCTCCGGGCGGCGATCCGACGATTGCGGTCTGTCAGCCAAATCTTCGCCGACTGGCCCACCGCTTTCGTCGGATCGCCGCCCGGAGCAAGCTCGCTCCCACAGGGTTAACCCCTGCTGGCAATGGGTTAGTCGGTCAGCTTTTCCGCCAGGGCCTTGACCCGGGCAAGGTCGCCTTTGGCGACACGGGCCACGCCGGTGCCGTACTCAGGGTCGGCCTTGTAGAGGAACGACAGGATGATGTGTTTGCTCTCGTCATCGGTGGTCGCCAAGGAGCCGCCGAAGCTTTCGATCAGGTCATTGCGCTCTTTCTGATTGAAGGAGCGGTACAGATCACCGGCCTGCTTGAAGTTCTGCTCACGCTGGATCTTCGCCTGCTGGGTACTGCCGGTCAGTACGGTCTGGCTGTAGCGTGCCGCCGGTTGCTCTTCGCGTGGCGTCAGCCGGCTCGGCTGATAATTCACGCCGGTGCTGGTGCTGCCGGGGTTCATCGCGCCGTCCTGGTTACCGTTGTTCACCGCCACCTTGGGCGCGTTGATCGGCAACTGCAGGGCATTGGCGCCTATCCGGTACATTTGCGTATCGGCGTAGGAGAACACCCGGCCCTGGAGCAGACGGTCTTCCGAAGGCTCGATGCCGGGCACCAGGTTGGCCGGGGCCATGGCCACCTGCTCGGTTTCCTGGAAGACATTCGCCGGGTTGCGGTTCAAGACCATTTGCCCGACCTTACGTTCAGGCACGCCCGGCCAGATCTTGGTGGCGTCCAAGGGATCGAAGTCGAACTTGGCCAAGTCTTGTGGATTCAGAACCTGGACGTACAAATCCCACTTTGGAAAGTCGCCTTTATTGATATGACTGACCAAGTCGTTTGTCATATGGCTGTAATCTTTACCCTGAACTTTCTCAACTTCTTTCGGATCGAGATTTTTCAGGCCCTGCAAACTTTTCCAATGAAACTTCACATAGTGAACCTCACCTTTTGCATTAACCAACTTATAGGCATGCACACCGTTGCCATCCATCTCACGATAACTGGCTGGCGTTCCCGCGTTGGAGTACAACTCGGTCAAAGTGCGTGTCGATTCGGGTACATGGGAGAAGAAGTCGAAACGACGTGAATCATCGTCCAGGTTGGTTCGCGGGTCGGGTTTGAACGCGTGGACCATGTCCGGAAACTTAATGGCGTCGCGGATGAAAAAGGTCGGGAAGTTGTTCCCCACCAGATCCCAGTTACCGTCGGCAGTGTAGAACTTGGTGGCAAAGCCACGGGGGTCACGCAGGGTTTCCGGCGAGTGATTGCCATGCACGACCGCCGAAAAACGCACGAACACAGGCGTGACCTGGCCCGCCGCGAAGACCTTCGCCTTGGTCAGGTCGCTGAGGTCATCGGATACCGTGAACGTGCCATGGGCGCCAGTGCCACGGGCGTGCACCACCCGCTCTGGAATGCGTTCACGGTCGAAACGCTGGAGTTTCTGGATCAGTTGCACGTCTTGCAGCAGGGTCGGGCCGTTGGGCCCAGCCGTCTGCGAGTTCTGGTTGTCGCCAACCGCCGCACCATTGTCCCGGGTCAGGGTCGCGGCATGGACGGAAAAGGACAACAGGCCTGCGGTCAGGGCAAACAGGGCACGACGATGGGTAAAGGTCCCGCCGCCAAGGGAAGTGTTCATAGGAAATTCCTCTGATGTTATAGGGCGCATCCGTGTGCGCCTTTCAGAGGCTAGTGTTGGAAAATGCAAAACCTAAATAGAAATGCCGTACCGCTTCGATAGAAAAAACGTTGTTGGTGATTGGCCTTGAAGCACGTATCACGCGCGATTGATGGCACTTTGTAAACTTTTCAGCAGGCGCCGGGTCGATAACTGAAGCTTTGTAAGCAGGCGTTTCGAGCGCGACGCGTTTGGCTGAATTACACTGCCACTCAAACTCATCTGTCACAAGGAACAACTCATGGGCGTGCTAAGCGAGTTCAAGGCCTTCGCGGTCAAAGGCAATGTCGTCGACATGGCCGTCGGGATCATTATCGGTGCCGCGTTCGGCAAAATTGTCTCGTCCTTCGTGGGCGACGTGGTCATGCCGCCCATCGGCCTGCTGATCGGCGGAGTGGATTTCAGCAACCTCGCTATCACCCTCAAGGCCGCCCAAGGGGACACGCCGGCAGTGGTGCTGGCCTACGGCAAATTCATTCAGACCATGATTGATTTCGTCATCGTGGCGTTCGCGATTTTCATGGGCGTCAAGGCCATCAACCGTCTCAAGCGCGAAGAGGCGGTGGCGCCCAGTGCCCCCCCTGTTCCGAGCAAGGAAGAACTGTTGTTGACCGAGATCCGCGACCTGCTCAAGGCGCAGAACGAGCGGCCCTGAGCCCGCCTCAGGAGCAGTTTCGGTTGATCCAATCATCCTGTGGCGAGGGAGCTTGCTCCCGCTGGGACGGTCCGACGCCTCGGGCGTAGCGGCCCCGGCTGTTTGCGATTGCTGTGCAATCGAGCGGGAGCAAGCTCCCTCGCCACGGGGATCGCGCTTGATAACCTCGACGCCCCCCTGCTACCAATAATTTTCCACCGCCACCTGCCCCGGCCGGCGGCTGAGGCTCAATTGCAGCCCCCTGGCCTTGAGCAGCTTGCGGGTGTCATCGATCATCTGCGGGTTGCCGCACAACATCACCCGTGAACGCTCCGGTGTCAGTTGCGTATCCGCCGCCCGCTCCAACTCGCCATTTTCGAGCAGCGTGGTGATCCGCCCATTGAGCGCACACGGATGCTCTTCGCGGGTGACGGTCGCGATAAACCGGAACTTATGGGCGTACTCCGCCAGATAGTCGCGCTGAGCCAGCCCTTTGATCAGTTCCTGGTACGCCAGCTCTCTGGCCTCGCGGACGCTGTACACCAGAATGATCCGCTCGAACCGTTCCCATACTTCAAAATCCTGGAGAATCGAAAGAAACGGCGCAACGCCGGTGCCTGTGGATAACAGCCAGAGATCCTGCCCGTCGACGAAGCGATCCAACGTCAGGTAACCGAAGGCCTGACGATCCACCAGCAGGTTGTCACCGGGTTGCAAGCGGCTGAGCTCACTGGTGAACTCGCCATCCGGAACGACGATGGAAAAAAACTCGAGGAACTCATCGAACGGCGAAGACACCATGGAATAGGCGCGCCACACCGTGCTACCGTCCGCCTTGACCACGCCAAGCCGGGCGAACTGACCCGCCGTGAAACGAAAACCACGGTCCCGGGTGGTGCGCAACGTAAACAAATGAGACGTCAATGGCTGTACGTCAAGCAGGGTCTGGCGGGTGAACTTCTCGGCGCTGTCGGTCATGGGCCGCTCCAATGAGACAAGGATCACAGTGTCCCGCAAAGTGAGCTTCTTCACCACAGAGGCGAGATTGCTAGCACTATGACACCAACCAGATCTCTGCCCCCAAAACCTCTACGAGAGTTATACAAGTTAAATTACTTGTATCAAGCAGTAATTAAACAAACTGTTTCTAGTTTCACCGGCATTTAACAAGTCCAAAAAAATCTCACTATTACTTAGGAATAGTCCTACACTTATTTTTCGCATCATGGATTGGATCCGCATGGACGATCAACCCAGGAGACAGCGATGGACAAGTGGAAGGACTTGCAACTCAAGAAGTTATCCTGCGAAAAAGACTTGCAGACGGCTTATCGTCTGGCCCTGAAATTCTTTAACAATCAAGGCTTTGAATATTGCTCATTTGCCACCTATCTCGGGAGCCCGGAAAAGCATACCAGCAAGGTCAACCTGAATAACTATCCTTATGGTTGGGACAGGTTCTATGAACAGAATGGATACGCCTCAAACGACCCACTAATAGCACATTGCAATCAATCAACACTTCCCATCCTGTGGAATGAAAGTGTCTTCGCCCATGCCCCCAAGTTGTGGAGGGAACTTAACCGACAGGGGCTGCGATATGGCTGGACGCAAGCGGTGCATGACGATCAGGGGACACACTGTAGCCTGTTCAGCCTCGCGCGAACGCACTCCCCCATCGATATCGAGGAACACTATGGGAATCTCGGCTACGCCATTTTCGCCAGTCATAAACTGCATGCCCTTGCCACCAGAAAGCTGTCTGACGCCTTCGCCGTGTCGCAAAGCTCTCACCTGTCACCCAGAGAGATCGAAGTACTGCGCTGGTCCGCCGAAGGCAAGACGGCCTCGGAAGTCGGCAGGATCCTGTGCCTTTCCGAGCGCACGGTGAATTTCCATGTGTGCAGCTGCATGCGCAAACTGAACGTCAGCAACAAGATCTCAGCGGTGGCCAAAGCGGCCCAGATCCACGTGATCTGACTGGCTCATCGGCAGCGATGACCTGAAAACCTGCAAGTAATGTGCGGTAAAAAAACGTACCATTTACGGCTCCACTTGGATGATGACGCTGCTTTCGCGCGACGCAGTTCATTCAAGCGGTCCCGCAGACACCTCCACCCAGGCCGCGGGACTTTCGTTGATCTCCAGAGCCGCCAGCCATGCCCTTGCTTGACAGTCCCTTCGCCCAACTCGACCTGATCCGCCAACCCGAACAGCAGAACGAACCGCTGCAAGCCTTCGATGCGGCTGATGAATACCTGCTCGCGCACTTGGCTGAACAACAACCCGCCCCCGAGACCCGGGTGTTGGTACTCAACGACGGCTTCGGCGCCCTGGCGGCCAGCCTGGCCGGTAAAGTGGCCCTGCTCAGCAGCAGCGATTCGTTCCTGGCTTTGCAGGCCCTGGAGAAAAACCTGGTGCGCAACGGCCAGCCCTTCGACGCGGTAGCCACACGGCCCGCAAGCGAACCGCTGATCGGGCCGTTCGACCGGGTCTTGATCAAGGTGCCGAAAACCCTGGCCCTGCTGGAAGAACAACTGATCCGCCTGCAAGGCCAACTGGCACCGGGCGCCCAGGTGATTGCCGCGGCGATGATCAAGCATCTGCCACGAGCTGCCGGAGAGCTGTTGGAACGCTACATCGGCCCGGTGCAAGCGTCCCTGGCGGTGAAAAAAGCCCGGTTGCTGATCGCAACCCCTGTCGCCATGACGCCGGCCGTCTCGCCCTACCCGACCCGCTACCAACTGGACGAGCCGAAGATCGAACTGCTCAACCATGCCAACGTGTTCTGCCGCGAAGGACTGGACATCGGCACTCGCGCCTTCCTGCCGCATCTGCCAAAAAACCTGGGCTCGGCGCAAGTCGCGGACCTGGGTTGCGGCAACGGTGTACTGGCGATCGCCAGCGCCCTGCAGAATCCCGAGGCCCACTACACACTGGTGGATGAGTCCTACATGGCCGTGCAGTCGGCGGCCGAAAACTGGCGGGCGGCCCTGGGCGAGCGCGAGGTGACGGTCCGCGCCGGCGATGGCCTCGCCGGGCAAACGCCGCAATCACTGGATGTAGTGCTGTGCAATCCCCCCTTCCATCAGCAACAGGTGGTGGGCGACTTCCTGGCCTGGCGAATGTTCCAGCAGGCCCGCGAAGCGCTGGTGGTGGGCGGCGCGCTGTACATCGTCGGCAACCGGCACTTGGGCTACCACAGCAAACTGGCGCGGTTGTTCCGCGGCGTCGAGCAAGTGGCCGCGACCCCGAAGTTCGTGATTCTCAAAGCGCGTAAGTAACAAACTTATCCACAACTCAAAAAAAACCCTCCTTGCGGAGGGTTGAAACCGTGCCGCAAGGCAACGGGATGGGAAATCAGTGGGTGGTCAGGCCGGCGGCGTTCATGAACATCCGCATCAGGCTGGCGACGATGAACAGCGCCAGGACACTGCCGGCCCAGATCGCCGCCAGCCAGCCGAGCCGCTGCCAGAGCGGTTTCCTTTCGGCGGCCTCGATGTCTTTCAGATCAGGTTTGGCCATTTTCATCGCCTCGCAGTCGATCAATGGTAGCCGTCGTCATGGGTCACCTTGCCGCGGAACACGTAGTAGCTCCAGAAGGTGTACACCAGGATCAGCGGGATGATGAACAAGGTGCCAACCAACATGAAGCCCTGGCTCTGAGGCGGCGACGAGGCGTCCCAGATCGAGATGGACGGCGGCACGATGTTCGGCCACAGGCTGATGCCCAGGCCGCTGTAGCCGAGAAAGATCAGCACCAGGGTCAGGATGAACGGCGTGTAGTTGGCGTTGCGGGCCACTGCGCGGAACAGGCCGTACATGGTCACCAGCACCAGGATCGGCACCGGCAGGAACCAGAACAGGTTAGGCAGGGTGAACCAGCGCGCCGCGATGTCGGCGTGGGCCAGCGGGGTCCAGATACTGACAATCCCGATCACCGCCAGCACCACGAAGGCCAGGGGCCTCGCCAGGTCATGCATCTGCTCCTGCAACTTGCCCTCGGTCTTCATGATCAGCCAGGTACAGCCGAGCAAGGCATAGGCAGCGATCAACGCCAGGCCGCAGAACACCGTGAACGGTGTGAACCAATCCAGCGACCCGCCGGCGAACTGGCGATTGACCACCTCGAAACCATCGATGAACGCCCCCAGCGCCACGCCCTGAAAGAACGTGGCCGCCAGCGAACCGCCAATGAACGCCTTGTCCCAGAGGTGGCGCTTCTCGGCCCGGGCCTTGAAGCGGAACTCGAAGGCCACGCCACGGAAAATCAGGCCGATAAGCATCAGGATCAACGGCAAGTACAACGCCGACAGCACCACCGAATAGGCCAGTGGAAATGCGCCGAACAGACCGGCACCGCCCAGCACCAGCCAGGTTTCGTTACCGTCCCAGACCGGCGCCACGGTGTTCATCATCACGTCGCGATCGCGCTCGCCCTTGACGAAGGGGAAGAGAATGCCGATCCCCAGGTCGAAGCCATCCATGATCACGTACATCATGATGCCGAAGATGATGACCACGGCCCAGATCAGCGGAAGATCAATACCCATGACTCAATTCCCCTTGTTCGAGCGGTCGTTGTGGTCGGCTTCGTCGTCGCCTTCGTTGGCGGCCGACAACGGACGGGCCGGGGTGCGTTTCTGGCCCGGGCCGCCATCGGTCGGCTCGGCCTCGTGGGCCACCGGCCCCTTGCGCACCAGGCGCATCATGTAGCTCAGGCCAGCGCCGAACAGCGCGAAATACACCACCACGAACAGCACCAGGGTGATGCTCATCTGGGCGAAGCTGTGGCCGGACGACGCGTCAGCCGTGCGCATCAGGCCATAGACGACCCAGGGCTGGCGGCCGATTTCCGTGGTGAACCAGCCGGCCAGGATCGCGATCAACCCGGACGGCCCCATCCACAGCACCAGGTGCAGGAACGGTCGGGACTGGAAGATTCGGTCATTGCGGCGCAGCCACAAGCTGCACAGACCGGTGAAAATCATCAGCAGCCCCAGGCCGACCATGACCCGGAACGACCAGAACACGATGGTCGAATTGGGCCGGTCCTCGGGCGGGAATTCCTTGAGGGCCGGCACCTGCTTGTCCAGGCTGTGGGTCAGGATCAGGCTGCCCAGGTATGGGATTTCCACGGCGAAGCGGGTCTTCTCGGCCTTCATGTCCGGCAGACCGAACAGGATCAGCGGGGTCGGCTCATTACCGACGTTTTCCCAGTGGCCTTCGATGGCGGCGATTTTTGCCGGTTGATGCTTGAGCGTATTGAGGCCATGGAAGTCGCCGATCACCGCCTGGATTGGCGCCACGATCAAGGCCATCCACATCGCCATCGACAGCATGCGGCGAATGGCCGGGTTGTCGCGCCCGCGCAGCAAATGCCAGGCCGCCGAGGAACCGACGAAAAACGCCGTGGCAACGAACGCCGCCGTGGACATGTGCAGCAGGCGATACGGGAACGAAGGGTTGAATACCACGGCCAACCAGTCCACCGGTATCACCCGGCCATCAACGATTTCGTAGCCCTGGGGGGTCTGCATCCAGCTGTTGGAGGACAGGATCCAGAAGGTCGAGATCAGGGTGCCGATCGCGACCATGACCGTGGAAAAGAAATGCAGGCCGCGGCCGACGCGATTCCAGCCAAACAGCATCACACCGAGGAAACCCGCTTCGAGGAAGAACGCCGTGAGCACCTCATAGGTCAGCAACGGCCCTGTGACCGCACCGGCGAAGTCCGAGAAACGACTCCAGTTGGTGCCGAACTGATAGGCCATCACCAGGCCGGAGACCACACCCATGCCGAAGTTGACGGCGAAGATCTTCGACCAGAAGTGGTACAGATCGCGGTACGTGTCATCGCGGGTCTTGAGCCACAAGCCCTCGAGCACCGCCAGGTAACTCGCCAGGCCGATGGTGATGGCCGGGAACAGGATGTGGAACGAGATGGTGAACGCGAACTGGATTCGGGCGAGATCGAGCGCCTCCAAACCGAACATAAGTCTTCCTCTGTCAGGTAAAACCGGCTGCGGGTGGGGCCTGCATCACGTCCCCAGTGATATGGAGTGCGATGCTTTTCAAATCGTTCTTTTTAAAACCGTTACCACGCAGGACGCTGGCCGGATGGCCACCAGTCCAACGCCCAAAGGGAATTGATCTGGGTCAAGCATTGCGTAAAGAGTAGTCGGATTATGGCCGATGAACGGCGTGGTCTTTTGTCGCGTGACAGGTTGTCTCAGTGCGGTTACCAAGCGTTGGAACGCGCACCTGTGGCGAGGGAGCTTGCTCCCGCTGAGCTGCGCAGCAGCTCCAATTTTGCGGTCGCTGCGCAACCGAGCGGGAGCAAGCTCCCTCGCCACGGGATTGCGGAACACTGAATATCGATGTTTGGCTAACTATTTTTCCAGTGGTCGTACATCTTGTTACAGCTCGGTGATAATCTCGATGCCTTCATCCCCGGACCCGTCATAGATGCCCAGCCAAGCGCCGTTGCTGCTCCGTCACCACCGCCCTTTCATCGCCTTCTGGCTGGCCCGGATCTTCACCGCCAGCGGTTTCCAGATGCTCACCGTGGCCATTGGCTGGAACCTCTATCAACTGACCGGCAACGTGCTGGACCTCGGCCTCGTGGGCCTGGTGGAGTTCGCGCCACGCGTGCTGTTCATGCTCCACACCGGGCACGTCGCCGATCGTTATGACCGGCGCAAGGTCGCGGCGATCTGCCAGTCGTTGCAGGCGATGATTGCCCTGGCCCTGGTGATCGGCAGCGCCACCGACCAGGTCAGCCGGGAGATGATCTTCATCCTCGCGTTTTTGCTGGGCGCCGCCCGCTCCTTCGAAATGCCGACCACCCAAGCGCTGCTACCGAGCATCGTACCCGCCGCGCTGTTTCCCCGGGCCGTGGCCGCCGCGCAATCGGCCCAGCAATCGGCCACCATCGTCGCCCCGGCACTCGGCGGCCTGCTCTATGCCTTCGGCAGCGTGTGGGTCTATGGCCCGACCGTGCTGCTCTATGTCATCGCCTGCTGCCTGATGCTCAACCTGCCGGCCCGGCAAACGCCGCTGAACAAAGGCAAGGCGACCTTGGACTCATTGCTCGCCGGGATTCGCTTCATTCGCAGCCGTCCGGACATTCTCGGCGCGATCTCCCTGGACCTGTTCGCGGTGCTGCTCGGCGGCGCGACGGCCCTGCTGCCAGTGTTCGCCAAGGACATCCTGTTGACCGGTCCCTGGGGCCTGGGCCTGTTGCGCTCGGCACCAGCGGTCGGGGCCTTGCTGATGTCGCTGTGGTTGGCGCGGTTTGCCGTGGAGCGCAAAGTCGGCCGGGTGATGTTCACCGCCGTCGGTGTGTTCGGCGTCGCCACCATTGCCTTCGGCCTCTCCACCTCGTTCTGGTTTTCCCTGGCGGTGCTGGTGGTGCTGGGCGCGGCGGACATGATCAGCATGGTGATCCGTGCGTCCTTCGTGCAGTTGGAAACGCCGGATGAAATGCGCGGTCGGGTCAGCGCAGTGAATGGCCTGTTCATCGGTGCCTCGAACCAGTTGGGCGAGTTCGAGTCCGGCCTCACCGCCCACTGGTTCGGCACCGTGCCGGCGGTGGTCATGGGCGGAATCGGCACGCTGCTGGTGACCGGGGTCTGGGTCAAGCTGTTCCCGACCCTGGCCAGCCGCGACCGGATGCATGAACCGGTAGGGGAAACGAAAGCCTAGAGCAGCTTGTCGAGGGTGATAGGAAACTCCCGCACCCGCTTGCCGGTGGCGTGATAAATCGCATTCGCCACCGCTGCCGCCACCCCGACAACGCCGATTTCGCCAACGCCCTTGGACCCCAGCGCGTTGACGATCTCGTCGTGTTCCTCGACGAAAATCACCTCGATGTCGCCGATGTCGGCGTTGACCGGCACATGGTACTCGGCCAGGTTGTGGTTCATGTGCCGGCCCAAAGCGTGGTCGGTCAGGGTTTCTTCGTGCAGCGCCATGCCGACGCCCCACACCACGCCGCCAAGGATCTGGCTGCGTGCGGTCTTCGGGTTGATCACCCGTCCGGCCGCGATCGCGCTGACGACCCGATGAACCCTAACCGTACCGAGGTCTTCATCCACCCGCACCTCGACGAATACCGCCGAGTGTGTGGCGGTGGCGTAGGCCTGGCGCTTGTCGTCCGGCCCGGCCGTGACTTCAGCCTGCAAAGGCGTCTCGCCGCTGTTCTGCGCCAGCTCGGCCAGCGCCACACTCGCCTCGCCCAGGCGCAGTTGGCCGTCGGCGAAGGTCACTTGCTCGATCGTCGCGCCACTGAAGGCCGGGCAGCTCTGGCGGGCCACGGCCAGCAGCTTCTCCTTCAGGGCTGCACAAGCCTGCTGCACCGCGGTACCGACGGAAGAAACGGTGAACGATCCGCCCTGCAAGGGCGCCGTCGGCAGCGATGAGTCACCGAGGACAAAGGTCACGTCTTCAAGGGAAACGCCCGACGCCTCGGCGGCGATCTGGGTCATGACTGTGTAAGTGCCGGTGCCGATGTCCGTCGTCGCGCTGCTCACCGTGAGCTTGCCGTTCGCCTCCAACGAGGCGCGGGCGCTGGCCTTCTGCTGCATGGCCTCCCACACACCGCCGGCCATGCCCCAGCCCACCAGTTGCCGGCCTTCACGCATACTGCGCGGCTCCGGATTGCGCTTGTCCCAGCCGAAACGGTTTGCCCCTTCGGCGTAGCACTCGCGCAACGCCTTGCTGGAATACGGCTTGCCTTCGTTCTCGTTGCGTTCGGCGTAATTGATCAAGCGCAGTTGAATCGGATCGATCGCCAACGCGCACGCCAGCTCGTCCATGGCGCACTCCAGGCCGATCAAGCCGAGGGCGGCACCGGGAGCGCGCATGTCCAAGGGCGTGTAGACATCCAGGGGCGCCAGCTTGTAGGTCAACTCCACGTTGTCACAGTGATAGAGCATGCCGCTCCACTCCACCACGTGCTCGGTGAAATCCTCGAAACGCGACGTCTGGCCGACAGCGCTGTGGGCCAGCGCCAGCAGGCGCCCGTTCGCTGCTGCGCCCAGGCGCAAGCGCTGGAAGGTCCGCGGACGATAGCCGAAGGTAAACATTTGCTGGCGCGTCAGGCTGACCCGCACCGAGCGCTTGAGCGCCAGCGCCGCCATCACTGCCAGCGGCAACTGGTATTGCGGCCGCAGGCCGGAACCGAAGGCGCCGCCGACAAACGCGGCAAACACCCGCACTTGTTCTTTTTCCAGGCCGAAGACTTTCTGCACGTATGACTGGCAGTTCTGCGTGCCCTGGGTCTTGTCGTGGATGTGCAGGCTGCCGTCAGGCTGGTAGAGCACCGTGGAGGCGTGTGGCTCCATCGGGTTGTGGTGTTCGATGGGAGTGCTGTAGGACACATCCACGTTCAGCGCCGCACTGGCGTACTCACCTTGAAAATTCCCACGAGGCTTAGGCAATTCGGCCGGCGCCGGATGGGCTTCGTTTTGCAGGATCGCCAGATCGGTCTGATGGTCCTGGACCTCATACTCGATGTCCACCAGCGAACCGGCATAGCGCGCCAGTTCAAGATTTTCCGCGACTACCAGGGCCAGGGGCTGGCCGCTGTAGAGCACCTGGTCGTTGTACAGCGGCCGGAACGGCGAACCCTCCGCGGCGTCGGCATCCTGGTAGGGTTCGTCGTAGCTGGCGATCCGTGGTCGGTTGGTATGGTCGATCACCGCCACCACCCCGGGCAGCGCCAGGGCGCGGGAAGCATCGATGCATAGCACGCGACCGCGAGCGACACTGCCGGACACGACGCTGCCATGCAGCAGGCCGTCCTCGGGATATTCAGCAGCATAACGGGCCTGGCCCGTGACCTTGAGCAAGCCGTCGACCCGGTCCAGTGGCTGCCCTATGGATTTGCTCGATGCGTTCATCAGGCTTGCCCTCCCGACGGTGCGCTGCCCAGTGCGGCATCGCTCAAGGCGCGGACAATCGCCCGACGCGCCAGTTTGACCTTGAAGCCGTTGTGCGCCAGCGGCTCGGCGTTTTGCAGCAGCGCATCGGCGGCTGCGGTGAAGGTTTCGCGGCTAACGGTCTGCCCGGTCAACCCGCTCTCCACGGCGCGGTCCCGCCACGGCTTGTGCGCCACGCCACCCAAGGCCAGGCGCGCCTGGCGGATCACCGGCCCATCCAGTTCCAGCGCGACCGCTACCGAAACCAGGGCGAAGGCATAGGAAGCGCGGTCACGGATCTTCAGGTAATGGCTGTGTTCGGCGAAACCGGCGGCGGGCAACTCGATACCAGTGATCAGTTCATCATCGGCCAGTTGGTTGTCTCGCTGCGGCGCATCGCCGGGCAGGCGATGGAAGTCGGCGAACTCGATGGTTCGCGCACCGCCCCGGCCCAGCACATGGACCACCGCCTCCAGCGCGGCCAGGGCCACGCACATGTCGGAGGGATGAGTCGCGACGCATTGCTCGCTGGCGCCGAAAATCGCATGGATCCGGTTCAACCCATCCCGGGCCGGGCAGCCGCTACCGGGCTCGCGTTTGTTGCACGGCACGCTGGCGTCATAGAAGTAATAACAACGCGTGCGTTGCAGCAAATTGCCGCCGGTACTGGCCATGTTGCGCAATTGCGGTGAGGCGCCGGCCAGGATCGCCTGGGACAGCAACGGATAGCGCCGCTCGATCCATGGATGCCAGGCCAGGTCGGCATTGCTTACCAAGGCACCGATCATCACCCCACCAGCCGGGGTTTCGCTCAGGTCGGCCAAGGGCAACCCGGTGATGTCGATCAGGTGTTCGGGGCGGGTGAGGTTTTCCTTCATCAAATCCAGCAGGTTGGTGCCGCCAGCGATGAAGCGTGACACCGGGCTCGACAGGTCGATAGCCGCCTGCACGGTGTCGGGCTTGCTGTATTGGAAGGGGTTCATTGCTCACCTCCCTGTTCCAACTCCGGTTGGCAGAGCGGCAAAGCTTCCTCGATGGCGTCGCGAATGTTGTTGTAGGCACCGCACCGGCACAGGTTGCCGCTCATCCACTCGCTGATCTGCCCAGGCGTCCGGGCCCTACCCTCGTTGGCCAGGCCCACCGCCGAACAGATCTGCCCCGGCGTGCAATATCCGCATTGGAACGCGTCGTGCTTGATGAAAGCCTGCTGCATGGGATGCAGCTGATCGCCTTCGGCCAGGCCTTCGACGGTGGTCAACTGCGCCCCATCGCACATCACCGCCAGGGTCAGGCAGGCGTTGATCCGTTTGCCATCGCGCAGCACCGTGCAAGCACCGCACTGGCCATGGTCACAGCCCTTCTTGCTGCCCACCAGGTCCAGTTGCTCACGCAGCAGGTCCAGCAATGTGGTCCAGGGCAAGACCTGCAACTCGCGCATCTGACCGTTGAGTGTCAGACGGATCGGATGACGGACGAAAGACGCCTGCGTCGCCTCGGACAGGGTCGCGCTCATAAACACCTCACGGTTGGTCGTACTCGCGGCGTTTTGGGAAACCGCCGTCATAAGGGGTACGACTTCAGTGTGGGGTGAGCGTTCAAGGCAATTAGGCGGCCGCTGCGCGCCCGAGCGGGAGCAAGCTCCCTCGCCACGGGTTGCTCAGGCCAACAACTCCGCCGCCACCACACTGCGCACGCCCTTGCCGCTGAGTTGCTCCACCAGCGTCAGGGCAAATGCGAGGGCGGCGGCCGAGCCTTGGGCGGTGATGCAGTTGCCGTCCACCACCACGGGTTGGTCGACGAAGCTGCAACCGGACAGCTGCTGACTCACCGCCGGCAGGCAGGTCATGCGCCGTTGGCGCAGCACGCCGAAGGCCTGCAGGACCAGGGCCGGGGCTTCGGCGATGGCGGCGAAGAAGCGGCCGGCGGCAGCCTGGTCCTTGACCAGTTGCTGCAACGGCTGATGCGCCGCCAGATGCTGGGCACCGATGATGCCGCCGGGCAGGACGATCAGGTCGAAGTCCTGTGCCAGCAGGTCCACCAACATGCCATCAGCGGTCAGGCGCGTGCCGCGGGCACAAGTGAGCATGCGCCGCCCTTCGATACTCGCCACCACCACTTCGACCTGGGCCCGGCGCAGCACATCGATCAGGGTCACGGTCTGCAAATCATCGACACCTTCGGCGGCGGCAATCAGGGCTCGGGGGATCTTGGTTCCAGGAATCATGGGCGCTCTCCGCTGAGGTATTCCTCAAAGCCTAGTCAGGTTTGCCAGACTGCGTCAGGCCCCTCACTTGATGTACAGCTCGGTGGACATCCGATTGCCCGGTGCGTTGATCGAAACATTGCTGAAGCTGAACGTGCCTTCCTGCTTGCCCTTCAGGTCGAAGACATACAGGTAGCCGACGATTTTCGTCTGCGTGGAACAATCGTTGAGATTGCCATTGCTGAATGCACACACCGGCGAGCGGGTGCCGTCGACTTTAAAGCCATCCAGCGTGACGTGGGGCTGACGGCCATAGCCGACCTCCAGTACGTAGACCTTGATATTCGGGCCACTGTGGTTGCAACGGGTCTGCGCTTGCCCCGGGGCGATGTCCTCGAAACCACAGGCAGGCGACTCGACCTTGAGCACCTTGACCTCGCTCAACGCCGGCGCCGATGCGGCGTTGGCGGCCTGGATCGGCAACCACAAGCCCAGCAGGCAGCCCAACGCAGCCATCCGAATCTTTTTCATATGCGACCTTCAGCTCTCCCGTAAACCGCGCGCAGTATGGCCCACTTGTTGCTTTGGCAAAACAGCGACGAGGATCGCAGCCACATCGCCACGCTGCTGGTATCATGCGCGGCTTTTTCCGACCCACAGTAAATTCCCGGGCGCCGCTGGCGGCCTGTGCTTTGCTGTTGAGGTCGATACATTCACGGCGCCCGGCGCGCCACGGGGAGCAGACATGCTGGAAAGGCTGTTTCAACTCAAGGCACATGACACCAACGTGCGGACCGAGATACTGGCGGGCGTCACGACCTTCCTGGCCATGGCCTATATCCTGTTCGTCAACCCGAGCATCCTCGGCGAGACCGGCATGGACAAGGGTGCGGTATTCGTCGCCACCTGCCTGGCAGCGGCCATCGGCTCGACGGTCATGGGCCTGATCGCCAACTACCCGATCGCCCTCGCACCGGGCATGGGCCTGAACGCCTTCTTCACCTACACCGTGGTCCTGCACATGGGCCATACCTGGCAAGTGGCGCTGGGCGCGGTGTTCGTCTCGGCGGTGCTGTTCTTCCTGCTGTCGATCTTCCGCATCCGCGAGTGGATCATCAACAGCATCCCACTGCCGCTGCGCTCGGCCATCGCCGCTGGTATCGGCCTGTTCCTGGCGTTGATCGCTCTGAGCAACGCCGGGATCGTGGTAAAGAACCCGGCGACCATGGTCGGCCTCGGCGACCTGAAACAACCGGCGCCGATCCTCGCAACCCTCGGCTTCGTGCTGATCGTCGCCCTCGAAGCACTGAAAGTGCGCGGCGCCGTGCTGATCGGCATCCTGGCGGTCACTGTGGTGTCGATCCTGATGGGCTTCACCCCGTTCGCCGGCATCGTCTCCACCCCGCCATCCCTGGCCCCGACCTTCCTGCAACTGGACATCAAGGGTGCGCTGGACATCGGCCTGGTGAGCGTGATCTTCGCCTTCCTGTTCGTCGACCTGTTCGATAACTCCGGCACCCTGATCGGCGTCGCCAAGCGCGCCGGGCTGATGGGCAAGGACGGCCACATGCCGAAGATGGGCCGTGCGCTGATCGCCGACAGCACCGCCGCCATGGCCGGTTCGCTGCTGGGCACGTCCACCACCACCAGCTACATCGAATCGGCGGCAGGCGTCAGCGCCGGCGGCCGCACCGGCCTGACTGCCATTGTTGTCGCAATCCTGTTCCTGCTGGCGCTGTTCTTCTCGCCACTGGCCGCCAGCGTGCCGGCCTTCGCCACCGCGCCGGCCCTGCTGTTCGTCGCCGTGCTGATGACATCGGGCCTGGCGGAGATCGACTGGGACGACATCACCGTCGCCGCTCCAGTGGTCATCACCGCACTGGCGATGCCGTTCACTTATTCCATCGCCAATGGCATCGCCTTCGGCTTCATCGCCTGGACTGCCATCAAGCTGGTGTCCGGCCGTGGCCGTGAGCTGAACCCGGCGCTGGTCATTCTGTCGATCCTGTTCGTGATCAAGTTGGGTTGGTTCAACGCATGACTTTCGATTCCCAGGCCTACGCCGCTCAGCTCCAGGACAAGGTCACTCGCCTGCGTGACCTGCTGGCTCCGTTCGATGCACCGGAGCCTGCAGTTTTTGATTCACCGCTTGCGAACTTCCGCCTGCGCGCCGAATTCCGTCTCTGGCGCGAGGCCGGCGAGCGGCATTACGCGATGTTTTCCCAGGACGACAAGCGCACGCCGATCCTCATCGAGGAATTTCCCATCGCCAGCCAGCGCATCAACCAGTTGATGCCGCAGCTCAAGGCCGCCTGGCAGGCCAGCGCGCCGCTGAGCCACAAACTGTTCCAGGTGGAGTTCCTGACCACCCTGGCCGGCGATGCGATGATCACCCTGTGTTATCACCGTCCGCTGGATGCGCATTGGCACGCCGCCGCCTCGAAATTGGCGAGTGACTTGGGCGTGCACATCATCGGCCGCTCCAAGGGCAAGCGCGAAGTGATCGGCCACGACTATGTGGTGGAGAAACTCGACGTCGGTGGCCGCAGCTTCAGCTATCGCCAGCCGGAAGGCGCGTTCACCCAGCCCAACGGTACGGTGAACCAGAAGATGCTCAACTGGGCGTACGACGCCTTGGGCGATCGCAACGACGACCTGCTGGAGCTGTACTGCGGCAACGGCAACTTCACCCTGCCCCTGGCGACCCGGGTGCGCAAAGTGCTGGCGACCGAGATCAGCAAGACGTCGGTGAACGCCGCGCTGAGCAACCTCAGCGAAAACGCTGTGGATAACGTCACCCTGGTGCGCCTGTCCGCCGAAGAGCTGACCGAGGCCCTGAATGAAGTCCGACCGTTCCGTCGCCTGCATGGCGTGGATCTGAAAAGCTACGAATTCGGCAGCGTCTTCGTCGACCCGCCCCGTGCAGGCATGGACCCGGACACCTGCGAACTGACTCGGCGCTTCGAGAACATCCTCTACATCTCCTGCAACCCGGAAACCCTCGCCGCCAACATCGCGCAACTGCACGACACTCACCGCATCACCCGCTGTGCGTTGTTCGACCAATTCCCCTGGACCCATCACATGGAATCCGGGGTGTTGTTGACTCGGCGGTAGACCAGCGCAGATCCCCTGAGGCAAGGGCAACGCCGCTCACCTAAGGCGTGCCCGATCCACCGTGGCGAGGGAGCTTGCTCCCGCTGGGGTGCGCAGCAGCCCTGGCTTTTTGCCTTGGCGGTCGCTGCGCGACCGAGCGGGAGCAAGCTCCCTCGCCACGCTTCTTCCCACCCAAAAACTGCACATATGAGCAGTGTTCGATCATCGAACACTTATTGACCATCCCCTTCGGCTTTGTTTGAAAAAATTAACCATCTAGTACAATTTATCCCCAGCGGCCAAAACCTGCCGAAACCAACAACAAAAACCTGGGAGAAAATTGCGATGCCTCCAATCGTTCTGGTGCTCAACGGCCCGAACCTCAACCTGCTCGGCACCCGTGAGCCGGCGACCTACGGCCATGAAACCCTGGCGGATATCTCCGCGCTGTGCGGTCGCACCGCCGAAGAACTCGGCCTGGCGGTAGAGTTTCGCCAGACCAACCAGGAAAGCGAACTGATCGACTGGATTCACGGCGCCCGCGGCCGCTGCGCCGGTATTGTCATCAACCCGGCGGCCTGGACCCATACCTCGGTGGCCATCCGCGACGCCTTGGTCGCCAGCGAAGTCCCGGTGATCGAAGTGCACCTGTCCAACGTCCACGCCCGGGAAACCTTTCGCCACCACTCCTTTGTCTCCTCCATCGCCATCGGCGTGATGTGCGGGTTTGGCAGCCATGGCTATCGTCTGGCCCTGGAACATTTCAGCCAGCGGTTGAAGGGTTGATGAACATGTCGAACATCACTGTGCTCGCCGGGCTGATCGGCGCCGGCATCCAGGCTTCTCGCACGCCTGCATTGCATGAACACGAAGGCGATGCCCAAGGCATGCGTTACCTCTATCGGCTGATCGATCTCGACGTACTGAAACTCGACAGCAACGCCTTGCCCGAGCTGCTGAGCGCCGCCGAGCGCATGAGCTTCACCGGACTGAACATCACCTTTCCCTGCAAGCAAGCGATCATCCCATTGCTCGATGAACTGTCGCCCGAGGCCCGCGGCATCGGCGCGGTGAACACCGTGGTGCTCAAGGATGGCAAGCGCATCGGCCATAACACCGACTGCCTGGGGTTCGCCGAGGGTTTTCGTCGTGGGTTGGGCGACGTTTCCCGCGAGCACGTAATCCAGATGGGCGCCGGCGGCGCTGGCGCGGCGGTTGCCCACGCGTTGCTGGCCGAAGGCGTACAGAACTTGAGTATTTTTGATGTCGAAGTCAGCCGCGCCGAGGCATTGGCGAACAACCTGAACCAACATTTCGGCGCAGGCCGCGCCAGGGCCGGACACGATTTGCGCAGCGCCATGGCCGAGGCCGATGGCTTGGTGAACACCACGCCCATGGGCATGGCGAAACTCCCCGGCATGCCGGTGCCGGTCGAGCTGCTGCGGGGTGAGTTATGGGTCGCGGAGATCGTCTATTTTCCACTGGAAACCGAGCTGCTGCGCAACGCCCGCGCCCTGGGTTGCCGCACGCTGGATGGGGGCAACATGGCAGTGTTCCAGGCAGTGAAGGCGTTTGAATTGTTCAGCGGCGTGGCGCCGGATGCGCAGCGGATGCTCGAACATTTCCAGAGCATGAATCACTGAAATCCTGAGCAACAACCCCTGTGGGAGCGAGCCTGCTCGCGATGGCGGTGTGTCAGCTACATCAATGCAAGCTGATCGAACGCCATCGCGAGCAGGCTCGCTCCCACAGGAGAGGTTTCCCCCTAGAGATTCTGCTCATTCAGGCCTGCAAATACCGCAACACCGACTCACAGATCATCTCGCGATGGCGCTGCTTGACCGCCGGGTCCGACAAATCGATCTGAAAAATCTCACCGAACGTCTGGCGGTTGGAGACCCGGTAAAAACTGAACGAGTTGATCAGCAGATGCACGTCCAGGGGTTCGAGGCCGGCGCGGAACACGCCCTCCTCCACACCACGGCGCAGGATGACGCCCAGGGCATCGAGGATGGTGTTGGTCATCGCCTTGAGCGCCGCGGACTGCTTGACGTATTCGGCGTTGTGGATGTTTTCGATACAGACAATGCGCACGAAATCCACGTTGCGATCATGGTGATCGAAGGTGAACTCCACCAGGCGCCGGATCGCCTCGACCGGCGGCAGCTCGGCCAGGTGCAGCCCACTTTCGGTGTGGCGGATGTCACCGTAGAGTTTTTCCAGCACCTCGACGTACAGCTGCTCCTTGCTGCCGAAGTAGTAATAAATCATGCGTTTGGAGGTGTGAATGCGCTCGGCGATGGCGTCGACCCGGGCCCCGGCGAGGCCTTGCTGGACGAACTCGACGATGGCTTCCTGGAGGATGTTTTCCCGGGTCTTCTGCGGGTTGTTCTTGCGACTCTTGCGCGGCGCGGCGACAGGTGCGTCGGGCACGACGGATAGCTCTGGATTCATAGTCATTGCGGGCTCACGGCCATCACTGAACAGACGGCGATTATGGGCCGCACCGTGCGGCGACGAAAGCCACCGCACCGTCCGTTACCGCCGCGGTTACGATTTCCCTACAATTTGGCGTGCCGCAAGCCACCGCTGCGGGACTTCGCCATGGCCGCCAACCGCACCGCGACGTTGGCCGCGCCATAACCGGCGTAACCGTTCTTGCGCTGGATGATCTCAAAGAAAAACCGCCCTTCGAACGGCTCGGTGTAGACGTGAAACAACTCGCCACCCTGGGCGTCGCGGTCGTACAGCACGTTGAAATAAGCCAGCTCGCTGAGAAACTCGTCGTCGAAGTCGAACCGCGCCGCCAGGTCGTCGTAATAATTGAGCGGAATGTCCAACAACGGCACGCCGGCCTCTTTGGCGCGGCTGACCTGGGCAAAAATATCATCGCAGTCGAACGCGATGTGGTGCACACCCGAGCCGCGATAACTCGACAGCGCGTGTGAGATCGCGGTGTTGCGGTTCTCGGAAATGTTCAACGGCAGGCGGATCGAACTGCAGCGGCTACGCAGCGCACGGCTTTTGACCAGGCCATACGGGTCGGGCAGCACCACTTCGTCGTCGGCCTCGAAATCCAGTAGGCTCTTGTAGAACAGCACCCAGCTGTCGAGGCTGTCGGCCGGCAGCGCCATTGCCATGTGGTCGATGCGCTTGAGTCCGGCGCCGATGACCGCGCCCGGCTGTAAGTTGAAATCAGTGCCATAGACGTCGGCGTCCTGGTCCACCAGGTAAATCAGACTGCCATCCGGCGCTCGCACCGCCGCCAGCTCCAGTTCATTAGGCCCGACCAACCCACGATAAGGCTGCCCCTTGTAGGCAACGGCCCGCGCCAGGGCGCTGGCGCTGTCTTTCACCCGCACCGCCGTGGCGCACAACGATGGGCCGTGGGCTTCGAAAAAGCTGTGGGCGAAGGAATACGGTTCGCTATTTAGAATCAGGTTGATATCGCCCTGGCGCAACAGGCTCACGTTCTTGGAGCGATGCTGACCGGCCTTGACGAAGCCCAGCCGCTCCAGCCAATGAGCCAGTTTGGCGCCAAGGTCATCGTCCACGGCGAACTCCAAAAACTCGATGCCGTTGTATTCGCTGGCCGGCGGCGTGACGAACAGGATGTCGGCATCAGGGGCGGACGGCGCCTCCTGGGCCAGACGCTGGCGGGTCTTTTCTTCCAGGTACAGCAACGAGCGCAGCCCGTCAGCGGCATTGGCCCGTGGCGGCGCGGCGCGGAAGCCGTCGTTGAAGATTTCCAGTGACAGCGGTCCGCTGTAGCCACTCTTGATGATCGGCGCCAGGAAACCCGGCAAGTCGAATTCGCCCTGGCCTGGGAAGCAGCGGAAATGCCGGCTCCACTCCAGGACATCCATCGCCAGGATCGGCGCATCGGCCATCTGCACGAAGAAGATCTTGTCGCCCGGAATCTCTGCAATGGCGCTCGGGTCGCCCTTCAATGACAAGGTATGGAAGCTGTCGAGCAACACGCCGAGGCTGGGGTGATCGGCCTGGCGCACGATGTTCCAGACCTGTTGATAAGTATTGACGTGCCGGCCCCAGGCCAACGCCTCGTAGCCGATGCGCAAGCCCCGCGCCCCGGCCCGCTCGGCCAGCAAATGCAGGTCATCGATCAGGATCTGCTCATCACCAAGGCTGTCGGCCGCGGCATTGCTGCACACCAACACCAGGTCGGTGCCCAGTTCCTGCATCAGGTCGAACTTGCGCTCGGCCCGCTCCAGGTTGCGCGCCAACCGATCGCGACGGCAGCCCTCGAAGTCACGGAACGGCTGGAACAAGGTGATGGCGATGCCCAGGTCGGCGCACATCTGGCGGATTTCCCGGGGGCTGCCGTCGTAGTAAAGAAGGTCGTTCTCGAAAATTTCCACACCGTCGAAACCGGCGGCGGCAATGGCCTCGAGCTTCTCCGGCAAGGTGCCGCTCAAGGATACGGTGGCAATGGAACGCTGCATGACTTCGGCTCCCGGGACAGGCATCGGCTACAGCAGGTGCGCCGTTTTTTTAAGATTGAGCCGATTATTGGGTTGCCGGTTTCTTTGAGCAATTTAATATGTACCACCCAGTTAGTTTTCTGGGCGATTATCGAACAGAATGCCGAATGCCGAATTGACGATTTTTTGTCCACTGCGCACCATCGGCTCCACATTGAGGCAGGCCAAACCGCCGCTCTCAATGGATGAAAACCCCGATCACCCCATAAGAATTCCAAAACGGGTAAACGCTATGAATCCTTCCCAAAGTTCCCCCTTAAGCCCAGGCATGGGCGTCACGACCGGCGGTATCGGCGACAAGATCCGCGGTGCCCTGGCCGTGGGCAAGACCCGTTGGGGCATGCTCGCGCTGGTGTTCTTCGCCACCACCCTGAACTACATCGACCGCGCCGCCCTGGGCGTCATGCAACCTATCCTGGCCAAGGAAATGAGCTGGACGGCGATGGATTACGCCAACATCAATTTCTGGTTCCAGGTCGGCTACGCGGTCGGCTTCGTGCTGCAGGGACGGCTGATCGACCGGATCGGCGTCAAGCGGGTGTTCTTCTGCGCGGTCCTGCTCTGGAGCCTGGCGACCGGCGCCCACGGCCTGGCAACCTCGGCGCTGGGCTTCATGGTTTGCCGCTTTATCCTCGGCCTGACCGAAGCCGCCAACTACCCGGCCTGCGTGAAGACTACGCGGCTGTGGTTCCCGGCCGGCGAGCGGGCCGTTGCCACCGGGATCTTCAATGCCGGGACCAACGTCGGCGCGATGTTCACCCCAATGCTGCTGCCGCTGGTGCTGCACGTGTGGGGCTGGCAGGCGGCGTTCCTGTGCATGGCCGCGCTGGGTGGGATCTGGTTGCTGTTCTGGGGGCTGAAATATTTCAACCCTGAGGACCACCCCACCGTCAAACAGTCGGAGCTGGCGTACATCCAGGCCCAGGACGAACCGGACCAGGCCCGCGTGCCCTTCTCCCGGATCCTGCGCATGCGTGGTACCTGGGCCTTTGCCCTGGCCTACTCAATCACCGCGCCGGTGTTCTGGTTCTACCTGTATTGGCTGCCGCCATTCCTGAACCAGCAATACAACCTGGGCATCAACGTGACCCAGATGGGCATCCCGCTGATCATCATCTACCTCACCGCCGACTTCGGCAGCGTGGGCGGCGGGATCCTCTCGTCGTTCCTGATCGGCCGCGGGCTCAACCCGATCAAGGCGCGGCTGATTTCCATGCTGCTGTTCGCCTGCTGCATCGTCGGCGTGATCCTCGCGGCGGGTGCCAGCAACCTGTGGATGGCGGTGTTCGCCATTTCCCTGGCCATCGGCGCGCATCAGGCCTGGACCGCGAATATCTGGAGCCTGGTGATGGACTACACGCCCAAACACATGATGAGTACGGTGTTCGGCTTCGGCGGCATGTGCGCGGCCATCGGCGGGATGTTCATGACTCAGCTGGTTGGCCACATCCTCACCGTGACCAACAATAACTACACCGTGCTGTTCACCCTGATCCCAGCGATGTACTTCACGGCGCTGATCTGGTTGTACTTCATGGCACCGCGCAAGGTTCCAACCCTGGAAAACTGATTGGCACCCGTGGCGAGGGAGCTTGCTCCCGCTGGGTTGCGAAGCGACCCTCGCTTTCTAGCGATTGCTGCGCAATCGAGCGGGAGCAAGCTCCCTCGCCACAGGGGACTGTGCTGGCCACAAAGGGTTCTGTGTGGCGGCTACTTGCGTCGCTGTTGCCACGCTGCCGCCAACCCACTCAAGCAGATCAGGGCGATGCCCACCACCGTGGTCAATGTCGGCGTATGGTTGAACAGTAACCACCCCAGCAGCCCGGCAAACACGATCTGGCAATAGCCGAACGGCGCCAGCAGCGCCGGGGCGGCGAAGCGGAAGGCCTGGGTCAGCATCAGGTGCGCGGTCATCCCGCAGGCCCCCAGCGCCAACATCATCGCGCCGTGCGCCAGGCTCGGCACCTCCCAGAAGAATGGCACCAAGGCACTCATCACCAAGGTATTGCACAAACCGGCGAAGAAGTTGCTGGTGGTCGGGCTGTCGATCTCACTGAGCTTGCGCGTGAGCAACTGGTAGAAGCAGAAAAACAGCGCCGAGCAGAACGGCAGCAGCACCGCCGGCGTGAACAGGTCCCCGCCGGGATGAACGATGATCAGCACCCCGATAAAGCCGAAAATCACCGCGATCCATTGCCCGCGCGTCACGCGTTCGCCCAGCAAGGGCACCGACAGCGCGGTCACCAGTACCGGAGCCAGGAAGTTGACCGCCGTGGCCTCCGCCAATGGGATGTACAGCAGCGCCGTGGTGAAAAACAGGCTGGTGCCCAGCAGGCACAACGCCCGGGCCAGTTGCCACAACGGACGCTTGGTCCGCAGCACCCGCAAGCCCGAACGCGGCAGGAATATCCCGGCCATCAGCAGCGTATGCACCACGTAACGTGCCCACACCACCATGATGATCGGGTAGAAACCGGAGAGGTATTTGGAGATCGCGTCGTGGCTGGAGAACAGGAACGTCGCGGTCAGAATCAGCAGGATGCCTTTGAAAGCCTGATTGACGCCGGAAAGCGGGGTGCTGACGGTCATGTAGGAATCCTGTATTGCGTGGTGTAGGAAGCAAAGCATGCTGGCGACGAATAAGCGATAGCGCATCGCGCCGCTCACGCCGTTTCAACTTGACTGCACCCCATGAAAGATCCGGACCAATGCCGAGAATTCAAATTATGCGAAGCGTAAAGCAAATGGCGGGATCGATGCGCTTGCCTCGGCTGATGAACCAAAATCCAGGTTGATTGCCTGAAGCTCAGGCATGGCGCGCACCTTGAGCCGGCGAACGCTAGACTCAACGCAGCAGTAGCACCATCACACCGGTCAATCAGAGGATTCCCACATGCTATGGAAAAAAGGTCGCCGCAGTGACAACGTGGTAGACGCCCGTGGTGATGGGGGCGGCTCAGGTGGAATGCGTTTCGGCGGCGGAAAAGGATTGAGCCTCACGGCCATCCTTTTGATCGTCGGCATCGGTTGGATCACCGGTCAGGACCCGATGCAGATTCTCGGGCAACTGGCCGGGCAGATGGACCAGTCCGCGCCCACTTCATCCCAGACCCGCCAGGCGCCGGCGGCCAATGACGAACAAGCCGAGTTCGTGCGCTCGATCCTGGGCGACACCGAGGACACCTGGGGCCAGGTCTTCCAGCAGGCCGGGCGGCAATATCAACAGCCGAAACTGGTGCTGTTCAGCGGGCGGGTCAATTCGGCCTGTGGCCTGGCCTCCTCGGCCACCGGCCCGTTCTATTGCCCGGCGGACCGGCAGGTCTACCTGGACATGAGTTTCTTCAAGGAGATGTCCCAACGTTTTTCTGCCGCAGGAGACTTCGCCCAGGCCTACGTGATTGCCCATGAGGTCGGGCACCATGTGCAGACGTTGCTTGGGGTGTCGGCGAAGATCCAGGAAGCCCGCCAGCAAGGCCGGCAAATGGAAGGCGACGGTGGCTTGCTGGTGCGCCAGGAATTGCAGGCCGACTGCCTGGCCGGCGTCTGGGCCAACCATGCGCAGAAACGCCTGAACTGGCTGGAGCCCGGCGACATCGAGGAAGCCTTGAACGCCGCCAACGCCATCGGCGATGACCGGTTGCAGCAACAAGGCCAAGGTCGGGTGGTGCCCGATTCGTTTACCCACGGCACCTCGGCGCAGCGGGTGCGCTGGTTCAAGACCGGCTTCGCCCAGGGCCAGGTCAGCCAATGCGACACCTTCGCGGCGAAAAATCTGTAGATGAAGTGGGGCATGTGGTTGGCACTGGTGCTTTGCTGCGCCGTGGCCCAGGCAAACGAGCATGGCGTCAACGCAATCGCCCAAGGGCGCCTGCTACTCAAAGGCGGCGCCCTGGTGGTCGGCGTAAGCCCGCCCCCGGCGTCTATCCAGCGCGTGCTGATCATCGTCCATGGTCGGCTGCGCAATGCCGAAACCTACCTACACAGCGCCGAGAAAGCGGTCACCGAGGCCGGCCAGCAGGCCACGACGCTGGTCATCGCCCCGCAGTTTCTCAATCAACAGGACGTGGCGCGTCATCAGTTACCCAACGACCTGCTGCGCTGGCAAGGCAACGACTGGATGGCCGGCGGCTTATCCACAGGGCCGACTTCGCTCAGCTCGTTCCAGGTGCTCGACGACATCGTTGCGCGGGTCAATGATCGGCAACAGTTTCCCGAGGTGAAGGACATCGTCATCGCCGGGCATTCCGGCGGTGCCCAGGTCGTGCAGCGCTACGCCCTGCTGGCCCACGGCCAATACCGGATCAGCCCGCGCTTCGTCATTGCCAACCCGTCGTCCTATGCCTACCTCGATGCCCAGCGGCCGATGGCCTTCGACGCTGCCAGCTGTCCCAACTTCAACAGCTGGAAGTACGGCCTGCAGAACCTGCCTGCCTATGCCGGCGGGCAAACGCCCGCGCAGCTGGAAGAGCAGTACATCAAGCGCGATATCGTCTATCTGCTGGGCCAACAGGACATCAACCCTGAGCATCCGGCGCTGGATAAAAGCTGTGAGGCGCAGACCCAGGGGCCGTATCGCCTGCTGCGCGGGCATTTCTTTTTCGACTACCTGACCCGGCGCCATCCCGTGGGGCTGAACCAGCGGCTGATCGAGGTGCCTGGGGTCGGGCATGATGGGGATGGGATGTTCAATTCGGTTGAGGGGCGCAGGGCGTTGTTTGGGGAGTGAGTTTTGTTGTGCACATCAAGGCCTCTTCGCGAGCAAGCCCGCTCCCACAATAGATCTGCTGCGAACATCAAATTTGGATTAGAGCGCGAACCTGTGGGAGCGGGCTTGCTCGCGAAGGCGGCTAGCCAGCCACCTTGACTCTCAAGCCAAAAGCATCCGCCGCAACTCCACACAATCACGCGCATGCCAATCCGTCAGTTCCGGCCAGGGATTGTCCGGCAGGTTCACCAGCACCGTCCGCGCCCCCGCCGCCCGGCCACAGTCCAGGTCGAAGCGGTAATCGCCGACCATCACCAGCGCATCGGGTGCGACGTTCCAGGCTTCGGCCAGTTTGAGCAGGCCACCGGGATGCGGCTTGGGCGGTGCTTCGTCGCGGCCCAGCACATCCTCCACCGCGAAGCAGTCGGCCAGACCGATGGCTTCCAAAGTGACGTGAGCCAGTTCGCGGGCGTTGCGGGTCAGGATCCCCAGGCGATCGCCGCGCGCCGCCAGCGCCCGGACCAGCTCGACCGCCCCAGGCGCGGGCCTGGAGCCGAGCGCCAGATCGCGTTCGTGCTCCAGCAACCACGCATGCTTGGCCGCCGCCTCGTCAGCCGGCAATGCCGCCAAATGGGTCAGGATGTCGTCCTCGGCCGGAATCGCCAGGGCCACGCGGATCGCCGCAAAATCATGCACGGCGATGGTCAGCGTGCCATCCATGTCGAACACCCAGTGCCGCACATCAGTCAGGCTCATGCCCAGTCCTTGCGATGGCGGATCAGGCCTTCCTGGGTCACCGAAGCCACCAGTTGCCCGGCGCGGTTGAATACGCTGCCCCGGCAGAACCCACGGGAATTACCGGCCCAAGGGCTGTCCGTGGCATAGAGCAACCAATCGTCGGCGCGCAGATCGGCGTGGAACCACAACGCGTGGTCGAGACTGGCGACCTGCATATCCTTTTGCCACAACGATTTACCGTGGGGCAGCATCGAGGTGGTCAGCAGGCTGAAGTCCGATGCATAAGCCAGCAGGTATTTGTGCAGGGCCGGCGAATCCGCCAAGGCGCCATCGGCGCGGAACCACATGTACTTGATCGGATCGGTCGGCTGCGGGTTGAAAGGATCTTTCTCGGTGACCGGGCGCACTTCGATCGGCTTGGGGCACAGCAACTTGTCACGCATGTGCTCGGGCAACAGGTGCGCACGCTGCTGGGTCAGCTCAAGCTCCGAGGGCAGGTTTTCCGGCCCGACGACTTGCGGCATGGTGCTCTGGTGCTCGAAGCCCTGCTCGTCGTACTGGAACGAGGCACTGCAAGTGAAAATCGGGTTGCCCTTTTGAATCGCAGTCACCCGGCGCGTGCTGAAACTGCCACCGTCACGCACCCGGTCCACCTGATAGACCACCGGCAGCGCCGCGTCCCCCGGACGCAGGAAATAACCATGCAGCGAATGCACATGGCGCGCCTCTTCCACGGTCTGGCTGGCCGCCGACAAGGACTGGCCGAGCACCTGGCCGCCGAACAACTGGCGAAACCCCAGGTCCTGGCTGCGACCGCGAAACAGGTTCTCTTCGATCGGTTCCAGGGTCAGCAGGTCGACCAGATCTTCCAACACGTGGCTCATTTAAGACGTTCCTCACACAGCGCAAATACCCCGCAGTCTGTGCTGCGGCGGTGGATCGATTGTTGGCCCGGGCCATTGGGCGGGCAGTATAAACGTCCGTGTCGGCTAACCGTGCAGGGTCTGAAGCCACTGCTCACGATTGATGCGATAGAGCACATGGTGACGCAATGGATGACCAACTGCGAGTTTTGGGTGTTCGAAGTCGTCAGCCGGGTCATGTTGCATACCGATCGCCTGCATGACTTTCTGCGACGGCAGGTTATCCACAGCGGTGAAAGCCACCACTTCGTCAAGCCTCAATTGATCGAACGCACAGCGCAGCGCGGTCCACGCCGCTTCGCTGGCATAGCCCAGGCCCCAGTGCTCGCGAGCCAGCCGCCAGCCGATCTCGATGGCCGGTGTGAACGGCGCGTCGAACCCGACCACCCCCAGCCCGGTAAAACCGATGAACGCCCCGGTGTCCTTGCGCTCCAAGGCCCACAAGCCAAAGCCATGCTCGGCAAAATGCCCGCGCACGCGGCCGATCAGGGCGGCGCTTTCCAGGCGGCTCAAGGGCGCCGGAAAATAGCGCATCACCTGTGGGTCGGCGCACATGGCCGCGAACTCCGGCAAGTCATCGTCGCGCCACTGGCGCAATATCAGCCTTGCGCTTTCCAGCTCCAGTATCGGCTCCATCTTCACTCCCTCTCCATGCCTTGAGTCTACATCGCTGGTAGGATCCGTCACTCGATCACCACTGAAAACACCATGCCGCTACCGCTGATTTATCACGAAGACTACAGCCCCGAATTTCCGGCGGATCACCGCTTCCCCATGGACAAGTTCCGCCTGTTGCGCGATCACTTGGTGGAAAGCGGCCTGACCCGCGACGCCGACCTGCTGCGCCCGTCATTGTGCCCACCGGACATCCTCGCCCTGGCCCACGACCGCGCTTATATCGAACGCTACATGGGCGGCGAGTTGTCCCGTGAAGACCAACGGCGCCTTGGCCTGCCGTGGAGCGAGGCCCTGGCCCGCCGAACGGTCCGTGCCGTGGGCGGTTCGCTGCTGGCGGCCGAGCAGGCCCTCGAACACGGCCTGGCCTGCCACCTGGCCGGCGGCACCCACCACGCCCATTACGACCACCCCGCCGGCTTCTGCATTTTCAACGACCTGGCGGTGATCAGCCGCTACTTCCTGGCCAGCGGCCGGGTCTCGCGGGTGCTGATTTTCGACTGCGACGTGCACCAGGGCGACGGCACTGCCCGAATACTCCATGACACCCCGGACGCGGTGACAGTTTCCTTGCACTGCGAAAAGAATTTTCCTGCACGCAAGGCCCACAGTGACTGGGACATTCCGCTGCCGATGGGCATGCAGGACGCCGCTTACCTCAAGGTGGTGGACGATGCCCTCAACTACCTGCTGCCGCTCTACCAGCCGGACCTGGTGCTGTACGACGCAGGCGTGGATGTGCACAAGGACGACGCCCTCGGTTATCTGAAGCTGACCGACGACGGCCTCGCCGCCCGGGACGAGAGCGTCATGCGCCATTGCCTGGGGCGCGACATCCCGGTGGTCGGGGTGATCGGCGGCGGCTACAGCAAGGACCGCCAGGCCCTGGCCCGCCGCCACGGGTTCCTGCACCACAGCGCACAAAAGGTCTGGGTGTCATCAGGGTGTCACTAAAACCTGAGCGCGTTACCCACATTCGCTGTGGAGCGGCCTGTGGATAACCTGAGCGAAACGGCCTGCGGCCTAGGCCGCGTATAGCTTGTAGAGGCTTGGCTGTTTTTTAACCACATATCAAAAACACCTCCATCCCCTTTTGTGGGAGCGGGCTTGCTCGCGAAAGCGGTGTATCAGTTGACGGAGATGTTGACTGATATACCGCTTTCGCGAGCAAGCCCGCTCCCACAGGTTTTTGTACTGGTAGAATGCCGCGCTCATCCCCCTCTCCGCAGTTCACGCCATGACCTCGACCGAATCCACCACCCCAACCATCGCCATCATCGGCGGCGGCCCCGCCGGCCTGATGGCGGCCGAGGTGTTGAGCCAGGCCGGCGTCCAGGTCGACCTGTACGACGGCATGCCTTCGGTGGGCAGGAAGTTTCTGCTGGCCGGTGTCGGCGGCATGAACATCACCCACTCGGAAGCCTTCCCGGCATTCCTGTCGCGCTACGGCGAACGAGCACCGAATCTCGCGCCATTGCTGCGGGCATTCGGGGCCGATCAGTTGTGCGAATGGATTCACGGCCTGGGCATCGACACCTTCGTCGGCAGTTCCGGCCGGGTGTTCCCCACCGACATGAAAGCCGCCCCGCTGCTGCGCGCCTGGCTCAAGCGCTTGCGCGAAGCGGGCGTGACCATCCACACGCGCCATCGCTGGCTCGGCTGGAACCCGGACGGCAGCCTGCGGATCGCCTCCCCCGAGGGTGAAAAAAGCCTGCGGCCCAATGCGACATTGCTGGCCCTGGGCGGCGGCAGCTGGTCGCGCCTGGGCTCGGACGGTGCCTGGATGTTGCCGCTGGAACAGCGCGGCGTCGCCTTGGCGCCGTTGCAACCGAGCAACTGCGGCTTCGACGTGCCGGGCTGGAGCGAGTTGATGGTCAACAAGTTCGCCGGCGCCCCGCTGAAGAACATTGCCATCGGCCTGAACGACGATGTGCCGCGCCTCGGCGAATGCGTGATCACCGCCACCGGCATCGAAGGCAGCCTGATCTACGCCCTGTCGGCACCGATTCGCGAAGCCATCAACCAGCACGGCAGCGCGACCCTGCACCTGGACCTGCTGCCGGGCCGACCTGTGGACAAGATCCAACAAGCCCTGGCCAAACCTCGCGGCTCACGCTCCATGGCCAAGCACCTGCACAGTCAATTAGGAATCGATGGAGTCAAGGCGGCACTGCTGCGCGAATGCACACCGGCCGACGGTTTCGCTGATCCGGTGCGGCTGGCCCAGGCGATCAAGGCCTTGCCAGTCACCCTGGTGAAAACCCGCCCACTGGATGAAGCCATCAGCAGCGCCGGCGGCGTGACATTCGAAGCCCTGGATCAACGGCTGATGCTCAAGGATGTGCCTGGGGTGTTCTGTGCCGGGGAAATGCTCGACTGGGAAGCGCCGACCGGCGGCTACCTGTTGACCGCGTGTTTTGCCAGCGGACGGGTGGCGGGGTTGGGGATGTTGGAGTGGTTGCAGCGTAAGGAATGAAGACCTGTGGGAGCGGGCTTGCTCGCGAATGCGGTGTGTCAGTCAACATCTTCGTTAAGTGACACACCGCTTTCGCGAGCAAGCCCGCTCCCACACTGGGGCTTATGCAAACCCCTTGCTCCGGGCCCGATCCGACGATAGCGCCCTAACAGATAAACCAAATCATCAAGGCTTACGCTTACGCGGCCCGGTATTGAACACCGGCACTTTACGCACCGGCTTGACCGACGGTTCCACCGGCGCGGCGTCGCCACTGTCGACCCACTTGCCCAGGTTGCGCTTGCCGCCACCGCCCGAAGCCTTGGGTTTCTTCGGCTTTTTCGGCTTTTTGATCACCTGGCCGCTGGCATCGGTGTCCGGCACCCGGTGCTCGGGTTCGAAGTCCTGCTCCATCTGGCGAGTCAGGGTCTGACGGGTCAGCATCTCGATGGCCGACAGCAGATTCACTTCGTCAGCGCAAACCAGGGAAATCGCCTCCCCCTTCGAGCCCGCCCGGCCGGTACGGCCGATACGATGGATGTAGTCCTCGGCGACAATCGGCAAATCGAAATTCACCACCAGCGGCAAGTCTTCGATATCCAGGCCACGGGCGGCGACATCGGTGGCCACCAGGATCTGCACTTCACCCAGCTTGAAGCGGTCCAGCGCCCGTTGCCGGGTGGCCTGGGGCTTGTCGCCGTGGATGCCGTCGGCGTTGACGCCAAGGCCCTGGAGTTTTTCCACCAGCGCATCGACGCCGTTACGGGTCTTGGCGAACACCAGCACTTGCTTCCATTTGTTCTTGCGCATCAAGTGCACAAAGAGTTCCGGCTTGCGCTTCTTGTCCACCGTCACCACCCATTGCTTGACGGTGTTGGCGGCCACGTTGCGCGGGCTGACTTCAATGCTCAGCGGGTCGTTGAGCATCTGCCCGGCCAGCAGGCGGATGGCGTCGGAAAAGGTCGCCGAAAACAGCAGTGTCTGGCGTTTTTTCGGCAGCGCCTTGTAGATATTCGCCAGTTCCTCGGAGAAACCCAGGTCGAGCATGCGGTCGGCTTCGTCCAGCACCAGGGTCTGGAGCTGGTTGAACTTCAGCGCGTTCTGACGGAACAGATCCAGCAGGCGCCCCGGCGTGGCGACCAACAGGTCGACGCCCTTGCGCAGCTTCATCATCTGCGGGTTGATGCTGACGCCGCCATACACCGCGTAGGTGCTCAACGGCAGGTTCTGCGCGTACTGACGGACGCTTTCATGAACCTGCTCGGCCAGCTCGCGGGTCGGCACCAGGATCAGCGCCCGCACCGAGTTAGAGGCGACTTTCGGCCCTTCGGTGGTCAGCAACTGCAACAGCGGCACGGCGAAGCCAGCGGTTTTGCCGGTGCCGGTCTGGGCGGCGGCCATCAGGTCACGACCGGCCAGCACCGCCGGCATGGCTTGGGCCTGCACCGGGGTCGGGGTCTGGTAGCCGAGCGTGTCGAGGGCGCGCAGCAAGGGTTCGATCAGGCCAAGGGTGGCGAAAGTCATGGAAGTACCGTAGGAAAAATCAGCGCAAGGGGTGTGCAATGCGCGGCAGTTTACCCTAAATCAGGTTCAGGCCGTCGCAGGCTTGGGTTTACGCCACTGAGGCAACCCGATCAGCACCACGGCACTGATGATCACCAGCATCGCCACGGACTCTTCGACGCCGATGCTTTCGCCGGCGAAGACGATACCCAGCAGCACCGCCACGGCAGGGTTGACGTAGGCATAACTGGTGGCCGCCGCCGGACGCACGTGCTTGAGCAGGTACATGTAGGCGTTGAAGGCAATGATCGAACCGAAGCACGTCAGGTAAGCCAGGGCGAACCAGCCTTCGAACGGCGGCATCTGCTCCAGGCGTTCGCCGCTGGCCACGCTGCCGATCAACAGCACCACGCCGCCCACCAGCATTTCCACGGCACTGGCCATCGCCCCCGCCGGCAACGGCAGGTGCTTGCTCAACACCGAACCGAAGGCCCAGGACGCCGCCGCGAACACCAGCAGCGTCGCGCCCAACGGGCTCGATTGCAGGTTGGACCCCAGGTTGAGCATGGCGATACCGATCAGCCCCAGGACAATCCCGGCCCACTCCAGACGGGTATTGCGCGCGCCCCAGAAATAGCCGCAGAGCAAGGTAAACAACGGCACCGTCGCCACGGCCAACGCCGCCACCCCGGACGCCACGCCGGTGTGTTCAGCCACACTCACCGCACCGTTACCGAAACTGAGCAACAGCACGCCGATGATCGCCCCGGCTTTCCATTGCGCCCAGGTCGGTGCCGGCGCCCCACGCCAGCGCAGGAAGCCGTACATCAGCGAGCCGGCGAGAACGAAGCGAATCCCGGCCAGCAACAGCGGCGGCCAATGCTCCACGCCGATACGGATCACCAGATAGGTCGAACCCCAGATGACGTACAAGGCGAAAAAGGCAGCGATCAATGGCAGAGGGAAACGGCGTAGGCCCGGCATGGTTGGCTCGAAGTCAGGTCAATGAAGAGAAGCTATTCTAGAAAGGCGACCGACGGAAAATAAGCTACAAAACCTGTTTATCCGAGCCATACACTTTTCAAAACACAGAGATCGACGCTATAAACCGTGCTTTCGAAAGTTGCCCTGTCTGGAAGCCATACCTTGGACAAATACGACCGCATGCTGCTCGCCGCCCTGTTGGAAAACGGCCGTGCGTCCTACGCCGACCTGGCCCGCAAAGTGAACCTGTCGGCCCCGGCGGTGGCCGAGCGGGTCAGCAAGCTGGAAGCCAGCGGTGTGATCACCGGTTACCAGGCCAAAGTCGACATGGCGAAGATCGGCCTGCCAGTGCAGTGCGTCATCGAACTGCGGATGAACCAGCACGGCAATCAGAAGACCTACGACGAACTGTGCAAAATCCCACAACTGACCGAGTGCCACCGGGTCACGGGCGACCCCTGCGTGATCATGCAAGCGGCCGTCGGCTCGATGCCGGAACTGGAAGAACTGATCAACCGCATCGCCAAATTCGGCTTCAGCAAGACTTCGATCGTGCTCTCCAGTGCCATTGAAAAGCGCGTGCCGTTGGGGCAGTTAGAAGGGAATGGTAAATAGTTGGCTCACCACAAATTAAAACTGTGGGAGCGGGCTTGCTCGCGAATGCGGTGGGTCAGTTAACGAAGATGTCGACTGATATACCGCTTTCGCGAGCAAGCCCGCTCCCACAGGGGTTCTGTGGTGTATTTAGCAGGCGCGATAACGCTTGAGATGCTCACCGATCTTCGCCGCCGGCACTTTCTGCAAGCTGCACAGCAAGTCATGGGACAACTCCCGCAGCCCATGCTTGTGCCGCAGCTCGCCCGCCAGGTGGGCGGTGAGGTTGGCGGCCATTTCGGCGTCGGCCATGGCTCGGTGAGCCTGGCCGGTGTGGGGCAGGCCGGCGAAGCTGTTGAGGGTGCCGAGCTTGTGGTTCGGCGCCGTCGGCATCAGGCGTCGGGCCAGCAACAGCGAGCAGGCGAAATTCTGCAGGCGGGTGCGCTTGATCCGTCCGAGTTCGAAGTCCCAGAACTTCTGGTCGAACGCGGCGTTATGGGCCAGCAGTGGCGTGATGCCGACGAACTCGTTGACCTCGTTCATCACCTTCTCCGCCGGCGGTGCGCTGCGCAGCATGGCGTTGCTGATGCCGGTCAGTTGCTCGATGAAGGCCGGCACCCGTACGCCGGCGTTCATCAGGCTCTGGTAGCGGTCGACAATCTGCCCACGTTCGAGGATCACCACGGCGATTTCCGTGGCCCGGCAGCTGCTGCTCGGGGTGATCCCGGTGGTTTCAAAGTCGATGACTGCGATGCGTTCCAAAGCTGTATGAACTCCGTACAAATCAATTCTTGAGCAGCAACGCGCCTTCGATGGGCACGTAGCGGCTGGCGGCGCGGATCAGTGAGTTGGCCGTCAGCCCCGGCACGCCATAGGCCACCGCCTGGACCCCGTGCTTGCTGATGATGCGTTCGAGCAGCATGTCGAAGTCGCCATCGCCGGAGGCCAGCACCACCTCATCGACGTGATCGGCGGCGTCCATGATATCGAGGGTGATGCCCACGTCCCAATCGCCCTTGGCCGAACCGTCACTGCGCTGGATATAGGGCTTGAGCTTCACCACGAAACCCAAGTTGCGCAGGATCTGCTGGAACTGCTGCTGCTTGCTGTCGCCACGGTCGATCGCATAGGCGTAGGCCTCGACGATCTGCCCCTGCTTGCTGACGTCAGCCCACAGCGCGGCGTAGTTGAAATGGCAGCCATAGGCCTGGCGCACGGTGTAGTAGAGGTTCTGGACGTCGGCGAACACTGCAATTTTTTTCACCGCGGTTCCTCTTGGATGCACGAGCGCAGGCCAGCGGGCCCGAAAAGGCGCTCAGTATGCCAGCCCGAAGGAACGTCACGCGAATAATCGGTCCGAGGCGCACGGGCGCCCCGGACGAATGGCAGGTCAGACGAAGGAGTCGTCGTCGCTGAAGAAGGAGGAATCGTCGCTGTAGTCGGCGTCGCTGAAACCGCCCTGGTCGCTGCCGTAGCCATCGTTGTCGGCGACGCGCTGGTCATCGCCCCAACCGCTGTCGCCGCTGCTGCCGGTGTCGTTGACCGGTTGAGCCGGCTCCTCGCGCAGGATCTCGACGATTTCCTGGGGCTGCTGGCTGCTGTGGAACAGGCTGCTGATGCCTTGGGCCAGCATCACACCACCGGCCACGCCCGCTGCGGTCTTCAGCGCGCCACCGAGGAAGCTGCCCGCTGCCGGGGTTTGCTGTTGCGGTGCACCGTAGCCTGCGGGCGGCGCACTGAAACCCTGCTGGGGCGGGGCACTGCTGAACGATGGCCGCCCCGGTTCGCGCCAGCCGCCGGATGCAGGAGCGCTTGGAGCAGGCGCCGGACGCGAGTCACGGTTGGTGCCACCGAAAATGCTCGACAGAAAACCACCGCCACTGCCGGAAGCCGGCGCCTGGCTGCGGGCCTGTTGCAGTTCGGCCTGCAATTGCTCGACCTGCTGGGTCAGTTGCTTGTTCTGCTCATCGAGGCGCTTGATCGCAGCCTCCTGCACCAGAATCGCCTGGGCCATGAAATAACCGGCCGCAGGCTGGTTCGCCAGGTGCTCCTTGATCCGCGCCTCGGCCTGGGCATCGCGCGGGGCTGAGTCCTTTTCGGCTTGTTGCAGCCGTGAAAACAGTCCATCGATCAGGGTTTGTTCTTCGCTGTTCATGGCGACCTCATCAGATTGCCGGGTAAAAAACCATTCCGGTCCCAAGACCGGTGCGAACCAGTTATGGGGCTCGCCAGCAAGGTTTCAATGGTCTTTACCAGATGTTTACGTTTGCTACGGCAGGCACCCGATCGGTTAAAGTGTCGGACCGCTTTTGAACTGCGATATCACCCATGAATCCGTTTGACGTGCTGCGCGACTCCCTCTATTTCTTCAAGCGCCATCTGGGCCGGATCGCCCAGCTGTGCCTGCCGCTGGTGATACTGGAAGCCCTGCTGCAACAAGGCGTGGACAGCGCCGTCGGCCCGGAAGGTTTTCCCGGCTACAGCGTGATCGTCGGCTTGTTGGTCTACCCGCTGTACACCGCCGCGTTGATCCTGTTTCTCGACGCCCGCAGTCGCGGTGACGCGCCGCGCCCCCGTGATCTGCTGGCAACCGCCCTGACCCTCTGGCCGCGTTTTGCCCTGCTGACCGCTCTCAACACACTGATGATCCTGGTGGGCATGTCGTTGTACATCCTGCCGGGCCTGTGGTTGATGGTGACCCTGGCATTCAGTGAATACCTGCTGGTGCTCAGGGGCCTGACACCGCTGGCCGCGATGAAAGAAAGCCTGGGCCTGAGCCGCGGCAATTTCTGGCGGATCCTGTCGTGCATTCTCTGCGTGATGGGCCCGTTGTGGCTGCTCAAGGGCTTCAGCGTCTCGGTGTATCCGCCACCGCAGAATCCCGTACTGAGCTTGCTGATCGAAAGCCTGCACAGTTTCCTGCAGTTGTTCACTACCGTGGTGTTGTACCGGATGTTCATGCTGATCGAAGGCAACCCAGGCAACCGCCGGTGACGCGCCACCGGGCTTGGGCTCGCGAACCGCTCTCGGTTATGCTCGGGCTCACCTTTGCGTTTCGCCCATAAGCCGAGCCATGACCCGTCTACTGCGCTACATCCTGCTGGGCCTGCTGTTGATCCTCAGCCTGGCCGCCCTGTCGATCTACGGCTTGACCTGGCGGCCGCAGCCCCGGGAAGCCATGCCGGTCAGTTGCGCGGCCAACGCAGCGCCGCTGATGCCCGGCCAGGCCTTGAAAGTGATGACTTGGAACGTGCAGTTCCTGGCCGGCAAGCGCTATGTGTTCTGGCATGACCTGGCCCAGGGCGACGACGAAAGCCCGACCCTGGAAGACATGGCCTTCAGCCTCGATGAAGTGGCGCGGGTGATTCGCGACGAAAAACCGGACGTCGTGCTGCTCCAGGAACTGGACAACGGCGCCAAGGCCAGCGACTACCAGGACCAGTTCAAGCTGTTGCAGGAACGACTGGCCGACCTGTATCCGTGCGGCACCAGCGCTTTCGACTGGAAGGCCGACTTCATTCCTTCCCCGCACATCTTCGGCAGCGTCGGGCGGCAACTGGCGACCCTCAGCCGCTACCGCATCGACCGCGCCGAACGGCTGCAACTGCCCGTGGCCGATGCCAATTTCATCAGCCGTCAGTTCCAACCCAAGGACGCCTTGCTGGTGAGCTATCTGCCGCTGAGCGATGGCGGCCAACTGGCGGTGCTCAACACCCATCTGGAGCGGACTGCCGAGCCGAATGAGACACCGCCCCGGCAAGTCAGCGCCGTAGCCAAGGCGCTGGACAAGCTCGAAGCCGTCGGCACGCCGTGGTTGATCGGCGGCGACTTCAACCTGCTGCCCCTGGGCCAGTACCGGCGCCTGCCTGTCGAACAACGCACGCCCTATTCCGCCGACAGCCCGCTGCACCTGCTGTGGGACAAATACCCGATGATCCCCACCAACAACGAGGCCAGCGGCATCGACCGCGAACACTGGCTGACCCACTACCCGAACGACCCCGGCCTCAACGGCCCCGACCGCACCGTCGACTATCTGTTCTACAGCCCGCGGATCAAACGGGTCGAAGCCCAGGTGCGGCAGGACGATACCTTGCGGATCTCCGATCACCTGCCGGTGATTGCGCGGTTCCTGTTGCCGGCTGCGCCGTAGCAGCGTCAAGCATCGCCCTCTGTGGGAGCGGGCTTGCTCGCGAAAGCGTCGGGTCAGTCAGTATCAATATGTCTGATCCACCGCTTTCGCGAGCAAGCCCGCTCCCACAGGGGGTATTGGGCTGAATCGGACCCACTCGACTCACTTACGCGGCTTCACCCGCGCCGTCGCCTCCGCCACCAGCGGATCATCCGGCCAGTAATGCTTGGGATACCGACCTTTCAAATCCTTCTTCACCTCGGCATAGGTGCTGCGCCAGAAGTTCGCCAGGTCCTGGGTCACTTGCACCGGTCGGCGCGCCGGTCGGCGCGCCGGTGACAGCAGGTGCAGCTTGACGATCTGGCGACCGCCGGCGATGCGCGGGGTGTCGGCCAGGCCGAACAGCTCCTGCAAGCGCACCGCCAGGATCGGCGGGTGCTCACTGTAGTCCAGGCGAATCGACGACCCCGACGGCACGCTCAGATGGTGAGGGGCCAGTTCGTCCAGGCGTTGCGGCAACGGCCAGGGCAGCAGGTTGTGGATGATGCTGGATAGATCCAGGTTGGCGAAGTGACTGAGGCGCGAGACCCGCCCCAGGTACGGCATCAGCCAGTGTTCGAGGCTGTCCAGCAGCGCCGCGTCGCTGACGTCCGGCCACTCGCTCTCGCCCTTGGCGTTCAGGTCCAGGCGACGCAGCAACGCCACCCGCGCCTGCCATTGGCGCAGCTCCGGGGTCCACGGCAGCAGTTCCAGGCCCTTGCGTCGCACCAGATTCACCAAGGCCTGGCTGCGGGCGGTCTCATCCAGCCCGGTCAGCGGTTCGCGACTGAGCACCAGCTCGCCGACCTTGCGCTGACGCTCTGCCCGCAATACGCCTTCGCGCTCGTCCCAATCCAATTGGTCCACCGTGCGTACCTGCTCAGCCAACACCGAGTCGAACAGGGCCGGGTCGAAATCGGCCGCCAGGTAGATCCGCTCCTCGCGCTGGCCCTGGCGACTGCCCAGGTCGGCGATCACCAGCCACGCTTGTTTCATCAAACTGTCAGCCTCGGCGAACAGCGCGGCACGGCCGTTGGCCAGACGATATTCAGCCCCGCCCGGTCGACGCTGCTGGGCGACGCGATCCGGGTAGGCCAGTGCCAACAACGCGCCGAGCCAGCGCGGGTGATCCGGATCGGCCACCGCCTCTTCGGCCTTGCCCCGCAGGTAACCGCGATATTGTCGGGCCAACTGCCGCGCCCGCTGCACCCCGCCCTGGGCACCGCGCGCGGCCCGCTCTTCGCCGGACAACAAGGCCAGGCGACTGTGCAGATCCGCGCCGGCACCCCGCAGAATATCCCGCTCGCCCAACAGCGCCGCGACGTGGCAGGCCATGTCCGCCAGGCCCAACGCCTGGCCCCGCAGCAAGAGATGGGCAATACGCGGGTGGGCGGGCAACTCGGCCATGGCCTGGCCGTGGCGTGTCAGTTGCGCCCCGTCCAGCGCGCCCAGGCGTTGCAGCAGGTCCTGGGCCTGGGCATACGCAGCGGCCGGCGGAATGTCGAGCCAGATCAGCTGCTGCGGGGTCACGCCCCAACGCCCGAGTTGCAGGGCCAGGCCGGCCAGGTCCGCCGAGAGAATTTCCGCGCTGCCATAGGCGGCCAGTTGTTCGTGCTGGTCTTCAGACCACAACCGGTAACACACCCCCGGCTCCAGACGCCCCGCTCGACCGGCGCGCTGGGTGGCGCTGGCCCGGGAAATGCGCTGGGTGTCGAGACGGGTCATGCCGCTGCCCGGATCGAAACGCGGCACCCGGGCCAGGCCGGCGTCGACCACCACCCGCACGCCATTGATGGTCAGGCTGGTTTCGGCGATGTTGGTGGCCAGCACCACTTTGCGCTTGCCTGGGGGCGCGGGATCGATGGCCGCGCGTTGGGCGGCAAGGTCCAGCTCACCGTGCAATGGGCAGAGCAGCACATCGGTGTTCTCACCTAGAGCGTCGGCCAATTGCTGGTGGACGCGACGGATCTCCGCCTGCCCGGGCAAGAACACCAGCACGCTGCCGGACTCATCGTGCAACGCCTCCAATACCGTCTGCACCAGTCGCGGCTCGATGAATTCACCAGGCTGGAACGGACGCCCCCAGCGCACCGTTACCGGGAACATCCGCCCTTCGCTGCGCAGGATCGGCGCATCGTCCAACAACCCGGCCAGGCGCTCGCCTTCCAGGGTGGCGGACATCAGCAGGATCTTCAGCGGCTGGTCGTCGCGAAACAGCTCCCGGCCGTTGAGGCTCAGGGCCAGGGCCAGGTCGGCGTCGAGACTGCGCTCGTGGAATTCATCGAAGATCAGCAACCCCACGCCTTCCAGCGCCGGGTCGTCCTGCAAGCGGCGGGTGAGGATGCCTTCGGTGACCACTTCGATGCGGGTGTTCGGGCCGACCTTGCTGTCGAGGCGGATCCGGTAGCCGACGGTTTCACCAACCTTTTCTCCCAGTTCGCTGGCCAGCCGTTCGGCCGCGGCCCGTGCCGCCAGGCGCCGGGGTTCGAGCATCAGGATGGTCTGCCCGGCCAGCCAGGGCTCGTGCAACAGGGCCAGGGGCACGCGGGTGGTTTTACCGGCGCCGGGCGGTGCTTCGAGCACGGCTTCGTGGCGCGATGCCAAGGCTTGACGCAGGGCAGGTAAAACTTCATCAATCGGCAAAGAAATCATGCTGGCTCCAAAACAGAGGGCCGAGTATAACGGCGAACTGTTTGGCGTGGTCTGGACTCAAATCAGTAACGCCCTTACCTGCTCAGGAGATTGTTATGCGTATGCCCTTTCGCGTGATCGGCGGCGTCCTGGTCGCTGCCCTGCTGACCCAGATCAGTGCCTGTGGCTCGATCTTCTATCCGGACCGTCGCGGCCAGATCGACGGCAAGATCGACCCGGCGATTGCCGCGCTCGACGCCGTCGGCCTGCTGTTCTACATCATCCCCGGCCTGATCGCCTTCGCGGTGGACTTCGCCACCGGCGCCATTTATTTCGAACCGGGCAAGACTGCCCAGATTGCGCCGGAGAAACTCAAGCCGGCGATCAACGCCGACGGCAGCGTCGACAACCACAAGCTCCAGGCGATCCTGGAAAGCGAGCTGGGCCGCAGCTTTCCACTGGACGATCCGCGCCTGATCCAGCACAAGGGCAGCGCGCAACAACTGGCGGCGCTCGGCCTGAAACCTGCCGCATGATGGGCGCCACTCAAGGATCGACCGCGCCATGACCACCAGCACCGAACACGCGCGTCTATTGCGCCTGGCGACCCGGGCGTCAGTGGGCGTGGCGCTGATCCTGATCATTGCCAAGGCACTGGCCTGGTGGTTGAGCGGTTCGGTGAGCATGCTCGCCGGCCTGACCGATTCGGCGCTGGACGGCGTCACTTCACTGCTCAACCTGTTGGCGGTGCATTACGCGCTACGCCCCGCCGACGAGGACCATCGCTACGGCCATGGCAAGGCTGAGTCGCTGGCGGGCATGGCCCAAGCGTTGTTCATCGGAGGCAGCGCGCTGTTGATCGCCTTGCAGGCCTTCGAGCGCCTGAAGAACCCGATTCCGGTGGACGCGCCCTGGCTGAGCGTCGGCGTGATCGTGTTTTCCCTGGTACTGACCCTGGCCTTGCTGGCGCTGCAGTACAAGGTCATCCGCGCCACGGGCTCCAACGCGGTGCGCGCCGATTCGCTGCACTATCGCTCCGACCTGCTGCTCAACGGCAGCATCCTGGTGGCCCTGGTGCTGGCCGGGTTCGGCTGGTATCAACTCGACGCCTGGTTCGGCCTGGGAATCGCCGCGTACATCCTATGGAGCGCGGTGCAGATCGCCCGGGAGAGTTTCGCCGTGCTGATGGATGAAGAACTGCCGCCCGACGTCAGCCAGCACATGCTGGAACTGGCCTGCGCCGTACCCGGCGTGCTCGGTGCCCACGATTTGCGCACGCGGATTTCCGGCAACCATTGGTTCGTGCAACTGCACCTGGAGTTGCCCGGGGAACTGACCCTGTCAGTCGCCCACGGCATCAGCGACCAGGCGGCCGAGGCTATCCGTGATGCTTACCCCAAGGCCGAAGTGCTGGTGCATGCCGATCCGTCGGAGGTGGTGAAAAACTCCCGCACCTGATGCCTGCCCCCTGTGGCGAGGGAACTTGCTCCCTCGCCACAGGGGAACGCGTTCTCACTACAGGGGACCGCATTGGATCAGTAATTGACCTGATACCCACGACTGCTCAGGCAACTGCCCTGGGCCTGCCGATAGGTCTGCACCACTTCCGGCGCCGGTGGGTAAGTGTAGTTGCGCGGGTCGAATCCGCTCTGCTGCACGGCCCAGCGATAGCAATCGTAGCCATCCTGATTGACCTGCTCGGGTGACTGGCCGTTGGCCGGATACGCCACCACGTCGTAGCTATTACCCTGAGGTTGCGGCTGCGGGTTGGCGACCGGCGCATCGACCACCACGTAATCCTGGGTGTTGGCCTCATAGATGTAATAGGCCCCGGCGGCGAGGAAAAACAGTGAGCTGCCGATCCACACTTCCCTGGCGTAATCGGGCAGATAACGGGTACGAATACCCCGTGGCGGCTGGACCACGACGTAGCGCGGCCCTTGAGGGCGATACCAATAGCCGCCCGAATAGAAATAATCCTGGCCGCGATAGGGAACGCGGTAGTTGCGATCCGGGAAACGATCGATCACATACCCCGGACGATACTGCGGGCCTTGGCCCCAGCCGTTGCCATGACCGTCTGGCCGACCTGGCCAGTGCTGATCGGGGCGATTGTCATGGCTTGGGCGCTGCCCATAAGCCGGATAGCCCTCGCTACGGCGAGGAATGTCGCGGTAATAACCCGGCTGCGGCTCCCGGGTCTGGGTCACGCTGTCGGGCCGCCCCTGGATCGGCAGGTTGTTGGCCGGTGGTTGCAGCGGGCGACCGTTACCGTTGGGGTCGTGCGGCGGCCGGTTGTAGTTCTGCCCTTCCTGACGCTGGGCCCCGGGCTCGAACTGGCGACTGTTGTCGCCGCGAATGATCTCGTTGCTCTGGGGCCGAGGCTGACCCGAGTAACCCTGGCCGTTGCCGCCTCGCCCATCGTGATCACGCCCGCCGTCCGGACCGCCACGGTTCTGCTGATCATCGGCCATTCCCTGCGCACTGACACTTGCCCACAACAGACCAACACCTGCCAAACGCCAGATGCTCGACTTCATGTTATTCCTCACAACGGTTCAGGGCCTGAAGATAAGACTGGAAAAAGCCCAGGCCGGTTCTGCGACAGATTATCAGCCACGAGCTTTATTTCGCAGGCATAAAAAAGGGAGGCCCGTCGGCCTCCCCTTGAGAATTTCGTCCGTGCGCGACGCTTATGACGTCGGCTCACCTCACATCGTCTTCTGGACGGTGTGCAGCTCGGGGGTCTGCCAGCCACCTGTAGGGGCCGCGACCGCAGCCGGCCTGATTGGGCGGGCTGCACTGGACTGTTTGTCCGAGCAGTGATCTTGGTGATAAGGATAGGCTTGGCGCACCGACAGATGATTGCGAAGATTGCGGAAATAAACATCACTTGCGCAATTTTTAACCCCGGATAGATAATCCACCGCAATTATCCAAATAAAGGCCTGATCGATGAGCAAACTCGACCGTTATGACCTGAGCATTCTGGCGGAATTGCAGCGCGATGCACGCATCTCCAACCAGGAACTGGCCGAACGCATCGGCCTGTCGCCTTCCCCCTGCTCACGGCGGGTCAAGCAGTTGGAGGATGACGGCTACATCACCCGCCAGGTCGCCCTGCTCGACCGCAAGAAGCTCGGCCTGAGCCTGACCGCCTATGTGCTGATCGGCATGGACCGCCACACCCCCGAGCGTTTCGAGAATTTCGAAGCGGCGATCCGCAACCTGCCGCAAGTGCTGGAATGCAGCCTGGTGACCGGCATGGATGCCGACTATCAACTCAAGGTCGTGGTGCCGGACATGGACCACTACCAGAAACTGCTGCTGGGGCACCTGACCCGGATCGACGGCGTCACCAGCGTGCGATCCAGCTTTGTGCTCAACCAAGTGCTCAACAGCACGGAACTGCCGTTGACTCACCTGCGCGGCTGAAGGCCCTATCGCGAGCAGGCTCGCTCCCACAGACGGTCGGGTAAGTCCGCAGATGTTGCGTCCCCCCGGACCGGTGTGGGAGCGGGCTTGCTCGCGAAGACGTCGGCACATTCAGCATCAATGCAAGCTGGACCACCGCTTTCGCGAGCAAGCCCGCTCCCACATGGGATCTGTGTGAATGGAGGATTTATGAACACCTCAGGACCAGTGTGGGAGCGAGCCTGCTCGCGATAGCGCCAGCCCAGGCGACGGACAGCTGCGACACACCGCCGCAGGCCAATCCCTCGCCCATCCCCCATGCCGTATAATCGCCCGGCCTTTCAACCCCGCCTGCGCCGGAGTGTCCCGATGGATCCTGCTGTTTTCGAAGAGTGGATGATGACCGGCCTGGTCAGCATCCTGATCATTTTCATGGGTTTCATCGTCTGGGATCTGGCGAAGAAGTCCAAGGCCGGGCGTTTCGGCTCGTTCATCCTGTTTTTCGTGCTGGGCCTTGGCGTGGCCGCATTCATCATCAAGAGCGTGGTGATCGGCCTGATCGAATCCGGGGCGTTATAAGCGCGCCGGCACTTCTTTCCACTGGCCCTGGTCCAGCCCTTCGATTGTCCAGTCGCCAATCCTGACCCGCACCAGCCGCAGCGTCGGCAAACCCACCGCAGCGGTCATGCGCCGTACCTGGCGGTTGCGCCCTTCGCGAATCACCAGTTCCAGCCAGCTCGTGGGCACGCTTTTACGAAAACGCACCGGCGGGTTGCGCGGCCACAGTTGCGGCTCATCCAACGGGCGAGCCTCGGCCGGCAAGGTCATGCCGTCGTTCAACTCCACCCCATCGCGCAGGCGCTGCAACTGCTCGGCACTCGGCTCGCCTTCCACTTGCACCCAATAGGTCTTGGCCAGTTTGTGTTTGGGATCGGCGATGCGCGCCTGCAATTGCCCATCGTTGGTCAGCAACAGCAGACCTTCACTGTCGCGGTCCAGGCGTCCGGCCGGGTAAATGCCCGGCACGTCGATAAAGTCCTTGAGCGTCGCCCGCCCTTCCCCGTCGCTGAACTGCGTCAGCACATCGAAGGGTTTGTTGAACAGAATCAGCCTGGGCTCGGCCGGTGGAGCCTTGGCCACCCGACGCGGGGCGGCTGTTGGCGGCCTGGCGCCAGGACGACGGGAAGCGGGGCGTGGAGGACGGGGCATGGCGAATACAACATCTAACGGTCAGGGCCGACCATGCTAGTGGCCCGACCGTTAAATAACCACTGTCCGTCAACAGGACATCAGCGGAACGGCGGCTCGTCGAAGCTGCGCAGTTTACGCGAGTGCAACGAAGTGAGTTCGGTGCGCAGCAGGTCAAGCGCCTCGATACCGATCTTCAGATGCTGGTTGACCGCGCGCTCATAGAACGCGTTGGCCGAGCCCGGCAGCTTGATTTCGCTGTGCAACGGTTTGTCCGACACGCACAGCAACGTGCCATAAGGCACCCGCAGGCGATAACCCTGGGCGGCGATAGTGCCACTTTCCATGTCCACGGCCACGGCGCGGGACAGGTTGATCAGCGGCCGCTCCTGGGCCCAGCGCAGCTCCCAGTTGCGATCGTCGTAGGTCAGCACGGTGCCGGTACGCAGGCGTTTTTTCAACTCGTCGCCTTTTTCACCGGTGATGTTCGCTGCGGCCTGCTGCAGTGCCAGTTGCACCTCGGCCAGGGCCGGAATCGGGATGTTCGGCGGCACCACCCGATCGAGAATCCCATCGCGGCGCATGTAGGCGTGGGCCAGCACGTAGTCGCCGATGGTCTGGGACTGCCGCAGCCCGCCGCAGTGGCCGATCATCAGCCAGCAATGAGGGCGCAGCACCGCCAGGTGGTCAGTGATGTTCTTGGCGTTGGACGGGCCGACACCGATGTTCACCAGGGTGACGCCATGGCCATCGCTGGCCTGTAAGTGATAAGCCGGCATCTGGTAACGGTGCCAGACCACGCCGGCGGCGATGGCCGACGCTTCGCTATGGTCCATGTTCTTGTCGATGATCACGTTGCCCGGCAGGACCATGCGCACGAAACGCGGATCGCTGCGCAACTGCTCCAGGCCGTGGACGATGAATTGGTCGACATAGCGGTGGTAGTTGGTCAGCAGGATCCATGGCTGCACATGGCGCCAGTCGCTGCCGGTATAATGCACCAGGCGGCGCAGGGAAAAGTCCACGCGAGCGGCATCGAACAGCGCCAGGGGCAGCGGGTCGGTGTTTTCCCAGTCGTACAGGCCGTCGGCAATGCCATCGGTGGCGGCCGACAAGTCAGTGCTGGGGAACACCCGCGCCAGCACCGCAGCGGTCACGCCGGAGCCGGCCAGTTCATCGCCCTGCTCCACCACGTACGGATACGGAATGTTCTGCTCGCTGACACCCACTTCCACCGTGACGGTGAAGTCATGCATCAGCGGAACCAACTGTTCCAGCAGGTATTTGCGGAACGCGGCAGGATGGGTGACGGTGACGCAGTAAGTACCCGGCAGCTGGACCTTGGCGTAGGCGCGGGTGGTCTGCGGGACTTCGCCGTGGCAGTGATAGGTCAGGCGCAGGGCCGGGTAGCGAAACAGTGCCCGTTGCTCGGCACTCGGCTCGACGCGGTCCTTGAGATAGCGCATCAGCGCCTGGTTCAGCGCGGTGGTCGCACGTTCGTGCAGGGCCGCCAGGCGATCCACGGCTTGTTCGGCGGTTTGAACGACAATAAACGCTTCGGTCACGATCAGCTTCCTGTGTTCTGACTTGCAGGCCTTCATCTTGCCTGCATCGTCGTCTCACGGGAACAGTGGCGTAATGGGCGCTATTGAACAGCCGCCAGTCCCAAGCCCACAAAAGATCCCCTGTGGGAGCGGGCTTGCTCGCGAAAGCGGTGGGTCAGTCAGCACCCAGGTTGAATGTGCCCACGCCTTCGCGAGCAAGCCCGCTCCCACAAGGGTCCTGAGTGCTGATCAACAACGGCTCAGAAACCCTGCGGCGTAGAGCGCGCCACAATGGCCTCGACATTCAGTCCACGGGGCAAGGTGCCGTAGGCCCGTCCGGTCGCGCCGAGGCGGCTGGCGATGAAGGCGTCGCTGATGTCGCTGTTTCCCGCTTCGAGCAGCAGCCTGGCTTGCAGGCCGACGGCGATGTCTTCGGTCAGTTGCCGGGCGCGGTACTGGATGTCATCGGTGTCCTTGAACGCCGCCTGCAACCGGTCGATATGCGCGGCCAGGCGTTTGTCGCCATGGCCGTCGCCCAGTTCGCTGAACAACACTTCCAGCACGCCAGGTTCCTTGGACAGGGCGCGCAACACGTCCAGGCATTGCACGTTGCCGGAGCCTTCCCAGGTCGAGTTGACCGGTGCCTCGCGGTACAGGCGCGGCAGGATGCTGTCTTCGACATAGCCAGCGCCGCCCATGCACTCGGCAGCTTCGTTGATCATCGCCGGGGCGCGTTTGCAGATCCAGTACTTGCCCACCGCGGTCACCAGCCGGGCGAATCTGGCCTCGTGCTCGTCACTCAAGTGATCCAGCGCCCGGCCCATGCGCAGGCTCAAGGCCAGCGCGGATTCGCTTTCCAGCGCCAGGTCGGCCAGGACGTTTTGCATCAGCGGCTGCTCGCTCAACAGCTTGCCGCCAACCTTGCGGTGGGCGCAGTGGTGGCTGGCCTGGGTCAGCGCCTGGCGCATCAGGGCGCTGGAGCCGACCATGCAATCGAAGCGGGTCATGGCGACCATCTCGATGATCGTCGGCACACCGCGCCCTTCTTCGCCGACCATCCAGGCCAGCGCACCACGAAACTCCACTTCGCTCGAAGCATTGGAGCAGTTGCCCAGCTTGTTTTTCAGTCGCTGGATATAGAACTGATTACGCGTATCGTCCGGACGATGGCGCGGCAGCAGGAAACAGGTCAGGCCCTTGTCGGTCTGGGCCAGTGTGAGGAACGCGTCGCACATCGGCGCCGAACAGAACCATTTGTGCCCCACCAGTTCATAGGCCTGGCCCGGACCGCTGGCACCCACCGGGTAGGCCTTGGTGGTGTTGGCCCGCACATCGGTGCCACCCTGCTTCTCGGTCATTGCCATGCCAAGGGTGACCCCGGCCTTGTGGGTCATGCCGACATTGCGCGGGTCGTACTCAGTGGCGAGCACCTTGGGCAACCAGCGCTCGGCCAGGTCCGGCTGCAAGCGCAGCGCCGGTACGCTGGCGAAGGTCATGGTCAGCGGGCAGCCGGTGCCGGCTTCGGCCTGGCTGTGCAGGTAGGTCATCGAGGCGCGGGCAACATGGGCTCCGGGTTGCGGATGGGCCCAAGGCAGACTGGGCAGGCCATGCTCGACCGCCGCACGCATCAGTTGGTGATAGGCCGGGTGAAACTCCACCAGGTCTATGCGATGCCCGTAGCGGTCATGGCTGGAAAATACCGGCTTGTTCTGGTTGGCCAGGAACCCCGCTTCCATCAGCGGCCCGCCGGCCAGCGCACCGTACTCATCGATCCGCTCCTGCGCCCAGCCCGCGCCGAAACGCTGCGACCATTGCTGCAACGGCAGGTCGATGCGATACAGGTTGGCACCGTCCAGGGACGGCGGCTGATTGATGACGTCGTGGGTTTCGGCGAACTGATGCAAGTTCATGACGGGGTCCTCGGTCGGCCAGCAGGGATTCAGTTAAGCACCGCCTCCAGGCCGAACAAAGTGTCATACCTGCCTAAATATCGGCGCTTTCACCCTGTTTCGGACAAAGCACCCGGCGCTGGAGAGTCGCCTGCAGCGCCTCGAATTTCACCGGTTTAGCCAGATAATCGATAAAGGCACCCGAGGGGCAGCTCCGTTGCTCTCGATCCGGACTGACCACCAGCACCGGCAGATCCTCGCAGCCGGCCAGCGAGCGGATTTGACCGCAGACCGACGCTCCGTCCAGTGGCGGCGTCTGGCAATCGAGCAGCACCGCATCGAAGCTCTCGTCGAGCAATAAATCCAGGGCCGCGCGACCGCTGTCGGCGGTGCGCACCCGGTAGCCCAGCTTCAGCAGCATGCCACGCATGACCAGTTGATCGATGTTGTTGTCATCGGCCAGCAACACCGTGCAGTCCTGCGGTAGGCGTGCGTTCTGGTGTGCGCTGAATGAAAACGATGAAGGCGCGGCCTCGGGCAAGGCTATTTCAAAATCCACATCCAGCTGGAAACGACTGCCGCGCCCGGGCTCGGAGGTATGGGTCAGGCGCCCGCCCAGCAGTTCCACCAGTTGCCGACAGATCGCCAGGCCCACGCCGAGCCCGCCGTACTCGCGAGTCATCGAACCGTCGAGTTGGAAGAAGCGCTGGTACAAGGTCGCTTCCCCCAGGTCGGTAAAGCCGATGCCGGTGTCAACCACCGCAAAGGAGAGCACCAACCGATCAAGCTCCGTGGTCCTGCCGTTGACCCGCAGCACCACGCCGCCGACCCGGGTGAACTTGATGGCATTGTCCAACAGGCACTCCAGGCATTGGGTGAGCTTGGCGCTGTCGCCCACCAGACGGTCCGCCAGCCCGGGCGCCACATCGACCTTGAAATCCAGGCCCTTGGCCGCCGCGTTGGCATCGAACTGCATCTGCAAGGCGTCGACCACCCCGCGCAGGCTGAACGGTGCCGACCGGGCCTTGAGCTTGCCGGCCTGCAACTCGGTGAGGGTGAGCATGCCATTGACCATGCGCATCATGTCCCGGGCCGAGCCGGCGGCGGTCTGCTGGTACTGGGTCAACTCCTCGTCCATCTCGACGGTTTCCATCAGCTCCAGGGAACCGATCACGCCATTCATCGGCGTGCGCAATTCATGGGTCAGGGTGGCGAGGAATTCATCCTTGAGCTTGTTGCCCTGGGCCAGTTGCTGGTTGAGCACTTCCAGCTTCTGCCCGGCGTCGAGCAGGGTCTGGGCCTGCTGTTCGCGCATGGCGTTGATGCGGTCGGCCAGGGCCAGGGACAACAGCGCCACTTCGATGGCCGAGCCGATCTGGCTGGCGTACATGGTCAGGAACATGTTTGGCAGATAGCCGAGCACCATCAATGTATTGACGATGCCCCCCAGCAGGAACGCCGACCAGGCAATGATGAAATAGCGTGCCACCCTCAGGCCCCGCCACCAGGCGAACAGCCCGGCGGCAAAAATCACCACTGTGAACACCAGCGCCAACAGCGTCGCCAGGCGCAGCGCCAAGGCATAGCTGGTCATCAGCGACAGGCCCACCACGATGGCGCTGTAGGCGATCAGCACCAGCAGCAGGCGGTCGAGCCAACGACTGTGCCGGGCGGTTTGCAGGAAGCTGCGGGCGAACTGGCTGCCGAACAGACCCGCGCAGCCGATGAAAAACGGCGTCGCGGCGTTGGCCCACCAGGGATTGTCCGGCCAGAAGTACTCCACGGCCGCGCCATTGACCGACAATTGATACAAGCCGAACGAGGCTATATAGACGATGTAATAGAGGTAGCTGGTGTCCCTGACGCTCAGGTAGATAAAGAGGTTGTAGACCAGCATCCCCAGCAGCACGCCATAAATGATCCCCAGCACATACAGGCGCAACGGCTGCTGCTCCAGATACGCGGTGCTCGACCACAGCGTCAACGGCGCCTGGATCGAACCCTGGCTTTCCAGGCGCAGGTAGACGGTCTGCTGCTGATCGGGTTTGAAGTCCAGGCTGAACAGGTAGTTGTTCTGGCGAATTTCCCGGGCGGCGAACGGCAACGCGTCGCCAGTCTGGCGAGCCAGGCGATAGGCTCCCGTGGTATCGGGCAGATACAGGTCGAGGTGGTCCAGCGGTGGATACGCCAGCTCCAGCAGCCAGGTGCGCTGCGCCTGCGGATTGCCCGGGCGGTAACGCAGGTCGATTTTCAGCCAGAACGCAGACCGCGAGTAGCCGGCGTTCAGCGTGGCTTTGTCATGGGGTTTGAAATGCCCGGCGGCGGCTTGGGCCAGGACATCGTCAATCGTGGCTGTGCCCTTGGTGTCTTCCAGCACTTGCAAGGCATGGCCCAAAGGCAGGCTTTGGGTGAATTCATCGAATTCGAGGGCGCTTGCCAGAGGCGACAAGCACAGCAGCAACATCAGCAAATAGCGCATTTAAGCCCCAGCGTGGCCTGTCCGGTTGAGTCAGGAAGCCCCCCATTCCCTGAGTAGACGTAAAACCGGCATTACCTGTTATTGGTTGGATCCATCTCTAGCATAGCGGTTGATGGCCAATTTGCACCATTGAAATCTTTCCTACAGAAGGCTCTAGAACGGGCGTTTCAGCGCCAAGCATTGAGATAGAGCTGTTGCTTTGGTCAAGTCGGTAACGAGTGAGTCAATGTGGCGAGGGAGCTTGCTTGCGCTGGACCGGGCTGGCACCCAGTGCACAGCGCTCCCAAAAACCAGGGCCGCTGCGCAGCCCAGCGGGAGCAAGCTCCCTCGCCACAAAGGCAACCAGCAAAGCAATCAATCGAGCACAAATCCCGCAGAGGCCGACCACCGATAAAACAGGTTTTGGTGGTAAGCTCGCGCACCATGAATATCTACAGCACTCGCCCCGTTGTCCTCTGTCTCTCCGGCCACGACCCCAGTGGTGGCGCCGGCTTGCAGGCAGATATCGAAGCCCTGCTCGCCCAGGGTTGCCATGCCGCTCCGGCGGTTACCGCGCTGACCGTGCAAGACACGGTCAACGTCACTGATTTCCGCGTGCTCGACCGGGAGTGGGTGCTGGCGCAAGCCAATGCCGTGCTCAACGACTCACCGGTGGCGGCGGTCAAGCTGGGGATGCTCGGCTCATTGGAAATGGTCGACACGGTGGTCGAGCTGCTCCAGGCCCACCCGCACCTGCCCATGGTCTGCGACCCGGTGCTGCGTGCCGGTGGTGGGGGGCGGCTGGGCAAGGATGAAGTCGGCTATGCCATGCGCGAGCGCCTGCTGCCGCTGGCGATCATCGCCACCCCCAACCTGCCCGAGGCGCGGATCCTCGCCGAACTGCCCGAGGGCAGCGCCGACGAATGCGCCGAAAGGCTGCTGCCCTTCGTCAAGCACCTGCTGATCACCGGCGGTCACGGCGACGAACATGAAGTCCATAATCGCCTGTACAGCCGCGATGGCCGCCGCGAAACCTTCACCTGCCAACGCTTGCCCGGCAGCTACCATGGTTCGGGCTGCACCCTGGCCAGCGCCCTGGCCGGCCGGCTGGCCCAGGGCGAACAACTCGCCAGCGCGGTCAAGACGGCACTGGATTACACCTGGCGCACCCTGCGCGACGCCGACCGACTGGGCCAAGGCCAGTTCGTGCCGCGCCGCCTGCCGCTGGATTTCTGCTCGTAGCACCGGAGGCCTGTGGAATGAAATTACGTGGCCTGTACGCCATCACCGACAGCCAGCTGCTGGCCGGCAAATTCCTCGCGTATGTGGAAGCGGCGCTGGAAGGCGGCGTGACCCTGCTGCAATACCGCGATAAAAGCAGCGACGAGGCCCGGCGCTTGCGCGAAGCCGAAGCCCTGCGCAACCTGTGCGAGCGCTACAAGACCCAACTGATCATCAACGACGACGCTGAACTGGCCGCGCGCCTGGGCGTCGGCGTGCACCTGGGCCAGACCGACGGCCCGCTGGGGCCGGTGCGGGCCCTGCTCGGGCACCAGGCAATCGTCGGGGCGACCTGCCACGCCAGCCTGGAACTGGCCGAACAAGCCGCCCGTGAAGGCGCCAGCTACGTCGCGTTCGGACGTTTCTTCAATTCCAACACCAAGCCCGGTGCGCCCAGCGCAAACCTTGAACTGCTGGGCCAGGCCCACCTCAAACTGCATATACCGGTGTGCGCCATCGGCGGCATCACCCTGGACAACGCCGCCCCGCTGGTGGCCCACGGCGTCGATCTGCTGGCCGTGGTGCATGGCCTGTTCGGCGCCGACAGCACCGGGGAAGTGACGCGCCGCGCCCGTGCTTTCAATGATCTGTTGAAGATCAACTAATTTCCGCTTTCGAGAGCCCAACCATGTCCCGTTCCGAAACCCTGTTTGCCAACGCCCAGAAACACATCCCCGGTGGCGTGAACTCGCCCGTGCGTGCGTTCAAGAGCGTCGGTGGCACGCCATTGTTCTTCAAGCACGCCGAAGGCGCGTACGTGACCGACGAAGACAACAAGCGCTATGTGGATTACGTCGGCTCGTGGGGCCCGATGATCCTCGGCCACAGCCATCCGGACGTACTCGAAGCAGTGCGCAACCAACTGCAGCATGGCCTGTCCTACGGCGCCCCGACCGCCATGGAAACCGAAATGGCCGACCTGGTCTGCTCGATCGTGCCGTCGATGGAAATGGTGCGCATGGTCAGCTCCGGCACCGAGGCGACCATGAGCGCGATCCGCCTGGCGCGCGGCTTCACCGGGCGCGACAGCATCATCAAGTTCGAAGGTTGCTACCACGGTCACTCCGACAGCCTGCTGGTCAAGGCTGGCTCCGGCGCACTGACCCAGGGCGTACCGAGTTCGGCCGGCGTGCCGGCGGCTTTCGCCAAACATACGCTGACCCTGCCGTTCAACGACCTCGAAGAAGTCGAGAAAATGCTCGCCGACGTCGGCCAGGAAGTGGCCTGCATCATCGTCGAGCCGGTGGCCGGCAACATGAACTGCGTGCCACCGGCGCCGGGCTTTCTCGAAGGCCTGCGCAGCCTGTGCGACCAGCACGGCGTGGTGTTGATTTTCGACGAGGTGATGACCGGTTTCCGCGTTGCCCTCGGCGGCGCCCAGGCCCACTACGGCGTAACGCCGGACCTGAGCACCTTCGGCAAGATCATCGGCGGCGGCATGCCGGTCGGCTGCTTCGGCGGCAAGCGCGCCATCATGGAATGCATCGCCCCGCTGGGCCCGGTCTACCAGGCCGGGACGCTGTCGGGCAACCCGCTGGCGATGGCCGCCGGCCTGACCACCCTGCGCCTGATCAGCCGTCCGGGCTTCCACGCCGAACTGACCGACTTCACCACCCGCCTGCTCGACGGCCTGCAGATCCGTGCCGACGCGGCCGGTATTCCGTTCGTGACCACCCAGGCTGGCGGCATGTTCGGCCTGTACTTCAGTGGCGCCGATGACATCGTCACCTTCGAAGACGTGATGGCCAGCGATGCCGACCGCTTCAAGCGCTTCTTCCACCTGATGCTCGAGGGGGGCGTGTACCTGGCGCCGAGCGCCTTCGAAGCCGGCTTCACCTCCATCGCCCATGGCGAGACCGAGCTGAAAATTACCCTCGACGCGGCTGAGCGTGCCTTCGCTGCATTGAAATAATCCTGTGGATAACTGACGCTGGCTGAAACCGGCGTCAGTGATTGCCGACAACCTCCGAGACTTTTCCTACGCATTTACCCGAGATGCAGCGATTGGCGCGCCTTCGCAGCAGAAAAACGAGTAAAGACTTTGTAAGGATGGCCCCGCTTATTTCATAATGCGCGCTTATTGGATCCCCCGAGGATCCGCGCGCCCTTCAGAGGTAAGTCGATTCCCATGAACCGCACCGGCCGCATCCTTGCCTTGGGCTGCCTGTTGCTCCTTCAGCCCCTGCTTGCGAACGCACAGGCAGGCGGCAACTCGTTGTTGATCCCGGCACTGGGCCGTTGCACGCTCAACACCCAGCCACAAGATCTGGCACCAGCACTCGACGCCTGTAAAAAAGCGGCGGACGCGGGCGATACACAAGCGCAATACGAGTTGGGCGAGTTCTACTACGAAGGCAAGGCCGCGCCCCGCGACCTCAAGCTGGCACTGGACTACTTCGAAAAGGCCTCGCTGCAAGGCCATGCCCAGGCGCAATACAAGCTGGGCGGCATGTTCTTCCATGGCGAAGGCGTACCGGCCAACAATGTCCAGGCCTACATCGTCTTGAAGATGGCAGCGGTCAACGGCGCCGAAGAAGCCCTGGACACCGCCGACGAAGTCGCCGAGCAAATGCCCCGCGACGAGCTGGAAGTCGCCACCCAGGTGCTGGGGCAGATCTTCCGCAAATACCTGATGGAATTGCAGAACGCCGACGGGCGTACGCCGTTTTCGCCATTGCCCTGAATCCACCCTGGCCTTGGCTGGGAGCAGTTGTGGCGAGGGAGCTTGCTCCCGCTGGAGTGCGCAGCGCTCCCAGGATTTATGGGGCCGCTTCGCAGCCCAGCGGGAGCAAGCTCCCTCGCCACAAAAGCCCACTTGCAACAAACAAGGGTCTTACTTCTCAGGCATCGGCATCGGAAACGGCATCACATTGCCCGCCCCACCGCGGGCTTCGCTGATTTTCGGCGTGCCCAGGCGCTCGACCTCGTCGATGCGCACGATCGAATGCATCGGCACGAAGCTGCGCACCACGCCTTCGAATTGTGCCTTGAGCTTTTCTTCGCTCGGGTCGACGACCACTTGCGTGCGCTCGCCAAAGACGAATTCTTCGACTTCCAGGAAGCCCCACAGATCACTCTGATAGATCTGCTTGGCGTACATTTCGAACACCTGGCCCTGGTTGAGGAAAATCACCTTGTAGATTGGAGCTTCACGTTTGGTCATGGCTGGCGAAACACATCGGCGGGTAAAAAAGAGGGCGCGAACTATAGCATAGCCACTGCTCGCGCAGCGGTAGGAACCGAGGGACTTGTTCCCTATAATGCGCGGTTCTTTGAATCACGTGATGATCCCGTCCATGGCCAAGAAGCTTTACATCGAAACCCACGGTTGCCAGATGAACGAGTACGACAGCTCGCGCATGGTCGACCTGCTGGGCGAACACCAGGCCCTGGAAGTCACCGCCCGCGCCGAAGACGCGGACGTGATCCTGCTCAATACCTGCTCGATCCGCGAACGCGCCCAGGACCGGGTGTATTCCCAGCTCGGTCGCTGGCGCGAACTCAAGCTCGCCAACCCTGAAATGGTGATCGCCGTTGGTGGTTGCGTAGCGAGCCAGGAAGGCGCCGCCATTCGTGATCGCGCACCCTACGTGGACGTGGTCTTCGGCCCGCAGACCCTGCACCGCCTGCCCGAGATGATCGACGCCGCACGCGTGACCCGGCTGCCACAGGTGGACGTGTCGTTCCCGGAAATCGAAAAGTTCGACCACCTGCCCGAACCGCGCATCGACGGCCCGAGCGCCTACGTGTCGGTGATGGAAGGTTGCAGCAAGTACTGCACGTTCTGCGTGGTGCCCTACACTCGCGGCGAAGAAGTCAGCCGGCCGTTCGACGACGTGATCGCCGAAATCATCCATTTGGCGGAAAACGGTGTGCGCGAAGTGACCCTGCTGGGGCAGAACGTCAATGGCTATCGCGGCCTGACCCATGACGGACGCCTGGCGGACCTCGCCGAGCTGATCCGCGTGGTCGCGGCAGTGGATGGCATCGACCGCATCCGCTACACCACTTCGCACCCGCTGGAATTTTCCGACAGCCTGATCCAGGCCCACGCCGAAGTCCCGGAGCTGGTCAAACACCTGCACCTGCCGGTGCAATCGGGCTCCGACCGGATCCTCGCGGCCATGAAGCGCAACCACACGGCCCTGGAATACAAATCCAAGCTGCGCAAACTGCGGGCAGCGGTACCGGGAATCTGCATCAGTTCGGACTTTATCGTCGGCTTCCCCGGCGAAACCGAGAAAGACTTCCAGCAGACCATGAAGCTGATCGAAGACGTCGGCTTCGACTTCTCCTATTCCTTCGTCTACAGCCAGCGCCCCGGCACCCCGGCCGCCGACCTGGCGGACGACACCCCGGAAGAACTGAAAAAAGAACGACTCAACGCCCTGCAACACCGGTTGAACCAGCAGGGTTTCGAGATCAGCCGACAAATGGTCGGCTCCGTCCAGCGGATCCTGGTCACCGATTACTCGAAAAAAGACCCGGGCGAGTTGCAGGGACGCACTGAAAACAACCGCATCGTCAACTTCCGCTGCGACACCCCGGCGCTGATCGGCCAGTTCGCCGATGTGCACATCGATTCCGCGCAACCGCACTCGCTGCGGGGTTCGTTGATTCAGTAACAACACCATTCCCTGTGGGAGCGAGCTTGCTCGCGAATGCGGTGGGGCAGTCAACATTCGTGCAACTGAACTAGCGCATTCGCGAGCAAGCCCGCTCCCACAATGGATCGCGTCGGTCGCCTGGAATCCGCCTGGGTCCGTTTAAGACCTTTCGCACCCAGCCTACTGGCGCTATCCTTGGTTCATCTCAATTGCCCCTGGGCGGCTAAAAACGACCTTGAACGCACCTATCGAACCACATCGCTTTATTCTCGAGCCCTTTGAGGCTCGCCGCTTCGCCAATCTGTGCGGGCAATTCGACGAGCACCTGCGCTTGATCGAACAGCGCCTGGCCATCGAGATCCGCAATCGCGGAAACCAGTTCGAACTGATCGGCGAACCCAAACACACCACCTCCGCGGAAAACCTGCTGCGCCGTCTCTACCGGGAAACCAAGGGGAGCGAGCTGTCGCCGGACACCGTGCACCTGTTCCTGCAGGAATCGGCGGTCGAAGAGCTCGACAACCACGCCCCATCGGAACCTGCCGTTGCCCTGCGCACGAAAAAAGGCATGATCCGCCCTCGCGGCCTGAACCAGCAGCGCTACGTGAAGGAAATCCTCGGCAACGACATTAACTTCGGCATCGGCCCGGCCGGTACCGGCAAGACCTACCTGGCGGTGGCCTGCGCAGTCGATGCGCTGGAACGCGAACAGGTGCGACGCATCCTGCTGGTACGCCCGGCGGTCGAAGCGGGTGAAAAACTCGGCTTCCTGCCCGGCGACCTGACCCAGAAAATCGACCCGTACCTGCGCCCGCTCTACGACGCGCTGTACGAAATGCTCGGTTTCGAATACGTCGCCAAGCTGATCGAGCGTCAGGTCATCGAGGTCGCGCCGCTGGCCTACATGCGTGGCCGCACGCTGAACAACAGCTTCATCATCCTCGACGAAAGCCAGAACACCACGGTCGAGCAGATGAAAATGTTCCTGACCCGGATCGGCTTCGGCTCCACCGCCGTCATCACCGGTGACATCACCCAGGTCGACCTGCCCCGTGGCACCAAGTCGGGGTTGACCCACGTGATCCAGGTGCTCAAGGACGTGCCGGGCATCAGCTTCACGCATTTCATGCCCAAGGACGTGGTGCGCCATCCGCTGGTGCAACGCATTGTCGAGGCCTACGAGCGCTTCGAGAGTCGCGCCGACGAAGACGCCTCCGAAGCCAAAGGCAATCGCCACAATGCTTGAACTCGACCTGCAACTGGCCAGCGAACAGCCTGCTCCCAGCGAAGCCCGATTCCGCCAATGGTGTGAGCTGGCCCTGCGCCAGCGCAGCGCCGATTCGGAGCTGACCATCCGCCTGGTGGACGAAGCCGAAGGCCGTGAGCTGAACCACACCTGGCGGCAGAAAGACTATGCCACCAACGTACTGTCGTTCCCCGCCGACGTCCCCGATGAGCTGCTCGATATCCCGCTGCTGGGCGACCTGGTGATCTGTGTCCCGGTGGTGGAGCGTGAGGCCGCCGAACAAGGCAAGAGCGCCGAGGCCCATTGGGCGCATCTGGTGATTCACGGCTGCTTGCATCTTCTGGGTTACGACCATATAGAAGACGACGAAGCCGAGGAAATGGAAGCACTGGAACGAACGTTGCTTGCAGAGTTGGGTCACCCCGACCCTTACGCCGGCGACGAACACTGATACATCAACCTGTAACGACAAAGGATTCAGAGTAATCGCTATGAGCGAAGATCGATCGAGCAACGGGCATAAGTCTTGGCTGGGCAAGCTCACCCAGGCTTTTGCCCATGAGCCGAAAAATCGCCAGGAGCTGTTGGAGCTGCTGCGCGATGCACACCAGAACAAATTGCTGGACAGCGAAGCACTGGCCATCGTCGAAGGCGCCATCCAGGTGGCCGACCTGCAAGTGCGAGACATCATGGTCCCACGCTCGCAGATGATCAGCATCAAGGCGACCCAGACGCCTCGCGAATTCCTGCCGGCGGTGGTCGATTCCGCTCACTCGCGCTACCCGGTGGTCGGTGAGAGCCATGACGATGTCATGGGCGTGTTGCTGGCCAAGGATCTGCTGCCGCTGATCCTTCAGGAAAACGGCGACAGCTTCAACATCAAGGATTTGCTGCGTCCGGCCACATTCGTGCCCGAGTCCAAGCGCCTGAACGTGTTGCTGCGTGAATTCCGCGCCAACCACAACCACATGGCCATCGTCATTGACGAATACGGCGGCGTGGCCGGGCTGGTCACCATCGAAGACGTACTGGAGCAGATCGTCGGCGACATCGAAGACGAGCACGACGTAGAGGAAGACAGCTACATCAAGCCACTGCCCAGCGGCGATTTCCTGATCAAGGCCCTGACGCCGATCGAGAACTTCAACGAATTCTTCGACAGCCAATTCTCCGACGACGAGTTCGACACCGTCGGCGGCCTGGTGATGAGTGCGTTCGGCCACTTGCCCAAACGCAACGAAACCACGGAAATCGGCTCCTGGCGCTTCCGCATCCTGAACGCCGACAGCCGCCGGATTCATTTGCTGCGCCTGTCCCCCATTGCCCGATAACCCCTGCGAGACCCGCTAAGGACGAAAATGCGCTGGATAACCCGCCCCGGCTGGCCCGGTAACCTGCTGGCCGTGGCGGCCGGTGCGATCACCACCCTGGCCCTGGCGCCGTTCGACATCTGGCCGCTGGCGCTGCTGGCGGTGGGGTTGTTCTATGCCGGGTTGCGCGAGCTTTCGCCGCGCCAGGCCCTGGGTCGTGGCTGGTGTTTCGGTTTCGGGCTGTTCGGCGCCGGCACCAGTTGGATCTACGTCAGCATCCACAATTTCGGCGGCGCCTCGGTGCTGCTTGCCGGTTTGTTGATGCTGCTGTTCATTGCCGCCATCGCCTGGTTCTTCGCCCTGCCCGCTTGGCTGTGGGCACGCTGGCTGCGGCGCAATGAAGCGCCGCTGGCCGACGCCCTGGCGTTCGCCGCGCTATGGCTGGGCCAGGAAGCGTTTCGCGGCTGGTTCCTCACCGGGTTTCCCTGGCTCTACTCCGGCTACAGCCAGCTCGACGGCCCGCTGGCCGGCCTCGCGCCGCTGGGCGGGATGTGGCTGATTTCCTTCACCCTGGCCCTGACCGCCGCGCTGCTGTACAACGCGCCCCGCTTGATTCGTGGCAGTCGCAAAAGCTTTATCGCCGCGGGCGTGGTGCTGCTGGTCGGCCCATGGCTGGCCGGCATGGCACTCAAGGGCCACGCGTGGACCCGTCCGTCAGGCGAGCCGCTGAGCGTCGCGGCGATCCAGGGCAACATCGAACAAAGCATGAAGTGGGACCCCGAGCAGCTCAACGCCCAGTTGGCGTTGTATCGGGACATGAGTTTTACGTCCAAACGCGTCGACCTGCTGATCTGGCCGGAAACCGCCGTGCCGGTACTCAAGGAGTCCGCCCAGGGCTACCTGGACATGATGGGCAGCTTCGCCGCTGAACGGCATTCGGCGCTGATCACCGGCGTGCCGATTCGCCAGCAGGTACACCGCGAGAAGCGCTACTTCAACGGCATCACCGTGACCGGCGAGGGTGACGGCACTTACCTGAAGCAGAAACTCGTGCCGTTCGGCGAGTACGTGCCTCTGCAGGACGTGCTGCGCGGCCTGATCGCCTTCTTCGACCTGCCCATGTCGGACTTCGCCCGGGGCCCGGCGGACCAGCCCTTGCTGCAAGCCAAGGGCTACCAGATCGCGCCGTTCATCTGCTACGAAGTGGTCTACCCGGAATTCGCCGCCGGCCTCTCGGCCCGCAGTGACCTGTTGCTGACCATCAGCAACGACACCTGGTTCGGCACTTCCATCGGCCCGTTGCAACACCTGCAAATGGCTCAGATGCGCGCCCTGGAGGCCGGTCGCTGGATGATCCGCGCCACCAACAACGGCGTGACCGGCCTGATCAACCCCTTCGGCCAGATCACTACCCAAATCCCGCAATTCGAACGCGGCATCCTCTACGGCGAAGTGGTGCCGATGCACGACCTGACGCCTTACCTGCAATGGCGCTCGTGGCCGCTGGTCATCCTGTGCGTGTTGCTGCTGGGCTGGGCATTGATGGCAGGAAGGATGGCCAAGACAGTCTGAGGCGCGCCTCCAAGTTTGTGTGAACTCTATTGTGGCGAGGGAGCTTGCTCCCGCTGGGGCGCGCAGCGGCCCTGTTTTTTTGGGTCTGCTGCGCAGCCCAGCGGGAGCAAGCTCCCTCGCCACAATGTTCAGCCCACACATTCCGTAGTTCAGCGGTAGAACACCCAATACCCCACCAACCCCACCGCCTCATTCATCAACTGCCCCGACTGCCAGATCGACTTGAACTCCGGCATCCAGCCGCCCAGCGGCCGGGCGTTGTCCGGCCCGAGGAAGCCCACCGGCGCCGGTACCACTTCAAATCCCGCGCGCTGGAAGCTCAACAGGGCCCTTGGCATATGCCAGGCCTGGGTCACCACCACGACCCGCTTGATGCCGGCCGGCAGCAGGATCTCGGCGCTCATCTGGGCATTTTCCCAGGTCGTGCGGCTGCGCTCTTCCTGCCAGCGCACGCTGACGCCGAAATCATCCAGCAGCGAATCGGCCATCAGCTTCGCCTCGCTGGGAGGTGAGCCGTAATGCAAGCCACCGGTGGTCAGCACCGGCAGCCCCGAAGCCTTGGCCAGCCGTGCCGCATAGCGCTGACGCTCAAGCCCGACGCCGGTCGGCTGGTCGGCGCCCCAGGCCAGGTCACCGCGCTCACGACCGGACCCCAGCACCACGATGGCGTCAGCGCGCTGGGCCAGGGTCGCCCAGTCGCTGCGCGGTAACGGCGGCTCGCGCTCCAGGGCCTTGGCGCCCCATTGCACCACCACCGGCAGGCTCATCAGCCAGAAACCGCCCAACCCCACGAAAAAACACAGGCGAGCCAGGCGCGGCCGGGAGTTGCGCCACCACCAGGCAAGCGCCAACAACAGTAAAAGAATGCCGGGCGGCAATAAAAGTTGTTTGATGAAATAACGAAACGGCATCGGGCATCTCCATAGATGCCCGAAGCCTAAGTGGGTTGACGCAAAGCGACAACAGATTCGAAAAAGCCTTGAACCCAAAGAGCGACACGCGTGAAATCCGGCTTATTTGAACTGCAACGACCGGACCTTTACCGCACCCTTGTCGGGCGCCCGGTTCTTGAGCCATACGACCTTGGCCGAACGGGGCGCATCGAGACGCTTGTCTGACTGGACCCCGCTGATGGGGGCCTGATGTCCGGCCTGCTCAAGGTACGCCTTGACCAGTTCGAACTCTGCGGGACTCAAGCCACGCAGTTCCAGCTCTGCCGGGCGTTCATCACGCAAGCGACCGGCGGTTCTTGCAGCGTCAAGGGCCATCCCGAGACGATCGATCAGTTTTTCGTACAACTCAGGTGTCGTTGGTACTTTTAGCTGTGATTCAACCATCCCTCACCTCATTGAAGATAAGACTCACTCCCCATTGAGAAGCTTAGCTTCGCTGGGCAAACCGGCAGGGCGCCGCGACCAACGGCCCTGAACGCCTATTGTCGCCGGCTGTCGACCCGACCGGGACGCAATCAGGGTTTCCCTCGGCCGAGTGCGGTCATGTATGCTACGGCGCTTCCTGTAACTCCACTTCCAGCCTGGCTGGGCATCGAAAACGCCGCATTCGGCGTCGTCTGCGTCCAGCATGGCCACGAAGAGGATTGGGCCACCCCATTCAGTCCAAAAGTAGCCATGCACGAACACTACCAGCCCCGTGAAATCGAAGCCGCCGCCCAGTCGTTCTGGGACGAGCAAAAGTCCTTTGAAGTCAGCGAACAGCCAGGCAAGGAGACTTACTACTGCCTGTCGATGTTCCCTTACCCCAGCGGCAAGCTACACATGGGGCACGTGCGCAACTACACCATCGGCGACGTGATTTCCCGCTACCAGCGCATGCAAGGCAAGAACGTCCTGCAACCCATGGGTTGGGACGCCTTCGGCATGCCGGCGGAAAACGCCGCGATGAAGAACAACGTGGCGCCCGCCAAGTGGACCTACGAAAACATCGCCTACATGAAGTCCCAGCTGCGCAGCCTGGGCCTGGCGGTGGACTGGTCCCGCGAAGTGACCACCTGCAAGCCCGACTACTACCGCTGGGAACAATGGCTGTTCACCCGCCTGTTCGAAAAAGGCGTGATCTACCGCAAGAACGGCACCGTGAACTGGGACCCGGTGGACCAGACCGTACTGGCCAACGAGCAGGTGATCGACGGTCGCGGCTGGCGCTCCGGCGCGCTGATCGAAAAGCGCGAGATCCCGATGTACTACTTCAAGATCACCGCCTACGCGGATGAACTGCTGGAGAGTCTCGACGAGCTGACCGGCTGGCCCGAGCAGGTCAAGACCATGCAACGCAACTGGATCGGCAAGTCCCGGGGCATGGAAGTCCAGTTCCCGTACGACGTCGCCTCCATTGGCGAAGCCGGCACCCTGAAAGTGTTCACCACCCGTCCGGACACCCTGATGGGCGCCACTTACGTCGCGGTGGCCGCCGAGCATCCGCTGGCAACCCTGGCGGCCCGGAACAACCCCGAGTTGCAAGCGTTCATCGCTGAATGCAAGGGCGGCAGCGTGGCCGAAGCCGATGTCGCCACCCAGGAAAAGAAAGGCCTGGCGACCTCGCTGTTCGTCGAACACCCGCTCACCGGCGAGAAACTCCCGGTCTGGGTCGCCAACTACGTGCTGATGCACTACGGCGACGGCGCGGTGATGGCGGTACCGGCCCACGACGAGCGCGACTTCGAATTCGCCCACAAGTACAACCTGCCGGTCAAGACCGTGGTGCGCACCAGCGCCGGTGACCAGACTCCGGCCCCTTGGCAGGACGCCTACGGTGAGCACGGCGAGCTGATCAACTCCGGTGAGTTCGACGGCCTGGACTTCGCCGGCGCGTTCGATGCCATCGAAGTCGCGCTGATCAAGAAAAACCTCGGTGCCTCGCGCACCCAGTTCCGCCTGCGCGACTGGGGCATCAGCCGCCAGCGCTACTGGGGTTGCCCGATCCCGATCGTGCACTGCGCCAGCTGCGGCGACGTGCCGGTGCCGGAAGATCAACTGCCAGTGGTCCTGCCGGAAGACGTGGTACCCGACGGTGCCGGTTCGCCCCTGGCGCGCATGCCCGAGTTCTACGAGTGCAGCTGCCCGAAATGCGGCGCACCGGCCAAGCGTGAAACCGACACCATGGACACCTTCGTCGAGTCCTCGTGGTACTACGCCCGCTATGCCTCGCCGCACTATACCGGCGGCCTGGTGGAAAAATCCGCCGCCGACCACTGGCTGCCGGTGGATCAGTACATCGGCGGTATCGAACACGCAATTCTCCACCTGCTCTACGCGCGCTTCTTCCACAAGCTGATGCGTGACGAAGGCCTGGTGAGCTCGAATGAGCCGTTCAAGAACCTGCTGACCCAGGGCATGGTGGTCGCCGAGACCTACTACCGTCGCGAGGCCAACGGGGCCTACACCTGGTTCAACCCGGCCGACGTCGAACTCGAACGCGACAGCAAGGCCAAGGTCATCAGCGCCAAGCTGATCGCCGACGGCCTGCCGGTGGAAATCGGCGGCACCGAAAAGATGGCCAAGTCGAAGAACAACGGTGTCGACCCACAGTCGATGATCGACCAGTTCGGCGCGGACACCTGCCGCCTGTTCATGATGTTCGCCTCGCCACCGGACATGAGCGCCGAATGGTCCGACTCCGGCGTCGAGGGCTCGCACCGCTTCCTCAAGCGCGTCTGGCGTCTGGCCCAGGCCCACGTCACTCAGGGCTTGCCGGGCAAGCTGGACGTGACTGCCTTGAACGACGAACAGAAAGCCGTTCGCCGCTCGATCCACCTGGCCATCAAGCAGGCCAGCCATGACGTCGGCCAGAACCACAAATTCAACACCGCCATTGCCCAGGTGATGACGCTGATGAACGTCCTGGAAAAAGCCGCCCAAGGCACCGAACAGGATCGCGCATTGCTGCACGAAGGCCTGGAAGCGGTCACGCTGCTGCTGGCGCCGATCACGCCGCACATCAGCCACGAACTGTGGAATCGCCTGGGCCACGCTGACCCGGTGATCGACGCCGGCTGGCCGGCCGTGGATGAAAGCGCGCTGGTGCAGGACAGCCTGACCCTGGTGATCCAGGTCAACGGCAAGCTGCGCGGCCAGATCGAAATGCCCGCCGCCGCCACACGCGAAGAAGTCGAAGCCGCCGCACGGGCCAACGAAAACGTACTGCGCTTCGTCGATGGCCTGACGATCCGCAAAGTGATCGTGGTGCCCGGCAAGCTGGTCAACATCGTCGCAAGCTAATTGGACCGGGCGCCCGGCCACGGGTCGGGCGCCGAATATACCTGCGCGGTCGCAAGTCGACCCATAGGGTTTCAAGGGGAGCAACAAGATGATCAAACGTAATCTGCTGGTAGTGGGCCTGGCGGTCCTGTTGAGCGCCTGCGGCTTCCAACTGCGCGGCACTGGCACTACCGAACTGGCGATCAAGGAGCTGGACGTCAGCGCACGGGACGCCTACGGCGAAACCGTGAAAGCGCTCCGTCAGACCCTGGAGAACAGCGGCGTACGGGTCTACACCGGCGCGCCGTACAAACTGATGCTGACCAACGAGCAGCAGACCCAACGCAGCCTGAGCTACGCCGGTGCCGGGCGATCGGCCGAGTACCAGCTGACCAACGAACTGAGCTATGAGATCCGCGGCCAGAACAACCTGACGCTGCTCGACGACAAGCTCCAGGTGCAGAAGGTCTACCTGCACGACGGCAACAACATCACCGGTTCCGACCAGGAGTCCGTCGAAGTACGCGCTGAAATGCGCCGCGACCTGGTACAGCGCATGATGCTGCGCCTGCAACAACTGACCCCGGCCCAGCTCGACCAGTTGCAGCAGACCGCCAACGCCCGTGCCAAGGCCGAGGCCGACGCGCTGGAAGCGGCACGCAAGGCTGAAGCGGAGACCCCGCAACAGTCGCCGATGCAAATCCCCGCTCCTCAGTAAGCCTTGCGGGGCGCTCCGGCGCCCCGCTCGCCCTCTTATGAATCGTGCTTTATGAAGCTGGCCCCGGCCCAACTCGGCAAACACCTGCAAGGTGCCCTCGCGCCGATCTACATCATCAGCGGCGATGACCCGTTGCTGTGCCAGGAAGCCGCCGACGCCGTTCGCGCCGCCGCGCGCCAGCAAGGTTTCGACGAACGCCAGGTTTTCGCAGCCGACGCCAACTTCGACTGGGGCACCTTGCTGCAGGCCGGGGCGAGCATGTCGTTGTTCGCTGAAAAGCGCCTGCTGGAACTGCGGCTGCCATCCGGCAAACCCGGTGACAAGGGCGCCGCCGCGCTGATCGAATATTGTTCACGGCCGGCCGAAGACACGGTGCTGCTCATCAGCCTGCCGAAACTCGACGGCAGCGCGCAGAAGACCAAATGGGGCAAGGCCCTGGTCGAAGGCCAGCAGACTCAGTTCGTGCAAATCTGGCCGGTGGACGTCAGCCAACTGCCGAGCTGGATCCGCCAGCGCCTGTCCCAGGCAGGCTTATCCGCCAGCCAGGACGCGGTGGAACTGATCGCCGCCCGGGTCGAGGGCAACCTTTTGGCTGCCGCCCAGGAAATCGAAAAGCTCAAGCTGATGGCCGAGGGCGGGCAGATCACCGTCGAAACAGTGCAAGCGGCCGTGGCCGACAGTGCGCGCTTCGATGTCTTCGGCCTGACCGACGCGATCCTCAACGGTGAAGCCGCCCACGCCCTGCGCATGCTCGAAGGCCTGCGCGGTGAAGGTGTCGAGCCGCCGGTGATCCTCTGGGCCCTGGCCCGGGAACTGCGCCTGCTGGCCAACCTGTCGCTGCAATACAGCCAGGGCGTACCGCTGGACAAAGCCTTCAGCCAGGCCCGCCCGCCGGTATGGGACAAACGCAAACCGCTGATGAGCAAGGCCCTGCAACGCTACTCGGCGTCGCGCTGGGCGCAATTGCTGCTCGAAGCCCAGCGCATCGATGCGCAGATCAAGGGCCAGGCGGCCGGGTCGCCGTGGATGAGCCTGAGTCGATTGGCGCTGTTGATGGCCGGGCAGCGGTTGACGCTTCCAGCGGAATAACCCACCGCCCTGCCAGATGCTTTTTTGTGGCGAGGGAGCTTGCTCCCGCTGGATCGCGAAACGGTCCCAAAAAAGCGATGAGCGCTTCGCACTCCAGCGGGAGCAAGCTCCCTCGCCACAAGAGCTCGCTGGTCGCAAACTCTGCATACATTCCGCCGGCCTGCCGGGACTGGACAGCCCCCCGACTCTGGCCCATGATTCGCCCCGCAAAACCCACTCAACGAGAGATCCCTCCATGAGCAAAAAGCCATCCAGGCATGGCCCCAACAAGGCCAAATCCATCATCGCCCAGCCCCTGTTCCGCAGCCGCCAGGAACGACCCGCCAAGGGCAAAGGCAGCTACCGCCGCGAAGCCTTCCAGTCTGACAACTGGGAGGCTTCTTGCTTTGTGGCGGCTTGAAACACCCGGACAAGCCCTATCCCCCTTTCGCATGTTAAGGTCAGCACCTGATTTGAATTTCTGGATCCGTGCATGCCCTTCTGTCTTTCCCGTCGTTGGCCCCTTCGCCAACTGATTGCAGCCACCAGCATTGCCCTGCTTGTCGCCTGCGCCGAAAAACCTACCGCCGCCGACGCCCAACCGCTCCAGACCGTCCCTGCCGTAACCGCCCCAGCCGTGGTGCCGCCTGTCGTACCGACCGGAGAGGACCTGGATCTTGCCCCAACCCAGACTTTCGCCGAATGGCAGGCCGGGTTTCGCAAGGAGGCCTTGGCCGCCGGGATCCACGCCGAGCTGTTCGATCGCGCATTTGCCGGCGTCAGCCCGGACATGAGCGTGATCAAGGCCGATCGCAGCCAGCCGGAATTCACCCGTCCCGTGTGGGAGTACCTCGAGGGCGCCCTGTCGCCCCTGCGGGTCAGCAAAGGCAAGAGCCTGCTGCAGCAGAACGCCCAGGTCCTGCAGAACATCGAGCAGCGTTATGGCGTCGATCGCCAGGCGCTGGTGGCGGTCTGGGGTCTGGAAAGCAACTTCGGCCAGATCCAGGGCAGCAAGTCGGTGATCAATTCGCTGGCAACCCTGGCCTATGAAGGACGCCGCCCGGCCTTTGCCCATGCGCAACTGATCGCCGCGCTGCAAATCCTTCAACAGGGTGATATCGCGCCGGAGAAAATGCTCGGTTCCTGGGCCGGTGCCATGGGCCAGACCCAGTTCATTCCCACCACCTACAACACCCATGCGGTGGACTTCGACGGCGATGGCCGCCGCGACATCTGGGGCAGCTCCACCGACGCCCTGGCCTCCACCGCCCATTACCTGCAAAGCTCCGGCTGGCAGCGTGGGCAACCGTGGGGATTTGAAGTGGAACTCAAGGATGGTTTCGACTACGCCCTGGCCGACGGCACGATCCGCAAGCCTGTCTCCGAATGGATGCAGCTGGGCGTGTCCACCTACGATGGCATGCCGATTCCCCCGGGTGACCGGCAACTGCCGGCGGCGCTGTTGCTACCCGCTGGCCATAGCGGCCCGGCGTTCCTGGTGTTCGACAACTTCCGCGCCATCCTCAAGTACAACAATTCGTCGTCCTATGCACTGGCGGTGGGGCTGTTGTCGGAGCGCTTCAGCGGCGGCGGGCTGATCTATGGTCAATGGCCCAAGGACGACCTACCCCTGAGCCGCACCGAACGCATCGAACTGCAGACGCTGCTAGGCCAGCACAACTACGACGCGGGCAACCCCGACGGTATCATCGGCGCCAACACGCGCAAGGCGATCCGAAGCGCCCAGCAGTCGTTCGGCTGGCCGGCGGATGGGTATCCGACGCATAAGTTGCTGGAGGCGTTGCGTAGCCGCTAAAGATTGTTTTAATGGCGACTACCGCTTTCGCGAGCAAGCCCGCTCCCACAGAGACCGCATTCCTTCATGGAAATACGATCAACCTGTGGGAGCGGGCTTGCTCGCGAAGACTGAGTCGCAGACGACACCTAATTAGCGTGTGACCACCACATCCTGCTCCAACACCAACCTCTTCTCCCCCGCATCCAACCGCACCGACGCCCCCATCGGCAATGTCAGGTTGGGGTCACAATGCCCACTGCGCCAGCCGGACAGCACCGGGATCTTCAGCGGCTCGAAGGTCTGCTTGAGCAAACGGTTCAACGCCTCGACCTCCACCCCCGCTATGTCACCCACCAACACGCCCCGCAACTTGGCCAAGGTGCCGGCCAGGCGCAGCTGGGTCAGCAACCGGTCGATGCGATACAGCGGCTCGTTGACGTCCTCGATGAACAGGATCACGCCTTCGGCATCGATCTGATAAGGCGTGCCCATGGTTGCGGCGATGATCGACAGGTTGCCCCCGAGCAAGCGCCCATGGGCGATGCCCGGTTCGATGGTCGTCAGTGGGTAGGCGGCGGGATGGGCCAGCGTGCTGCCGGCCTTCAACTGCCCGCGCAGCAGGCTGAAAAACGAGGTGACGGTGGGAGGTTCTTTGTCGCCCAGCAGATCGGCGTTGAGCAGTGGTCCGTGAAAGGTGACGAACCCTGCGTATCGGCTGATGGCCAGGTGCAGGGCGGTGATGTCGCTGTAGCCGACGAACGGCTTTGGGTTACGCCGCAGGAGGTCGAAGTCGAGGCGATCCAGCAGACGTGGTGTGCCATAACCGCCGCGCAGGCAGATGATTGCAGCGATCTCGGGGTCGGCGAAGGCGTTGTGCAGGTCGTTGAGGCGTGTGTCGTCGCTGCCGGCCAGGTAGCCGTTCTTTTCATGGACGCCAGGGAAGATTTTCAGCCCATGGCCGTGGGCGTGCATCCATTGCGTGGCCTTTTCCGTGTCCACGGCGGCGGGGCCCGCAGGAGCGATCACGGCGATCAGTCCTTCCTTTGGCAGAGCCGGGACTGGATGGTGTGGACTCAGGGTGGGGCTGGGGTGGACGGTCATCCATGGATCTCCGGGGTTGGAATCGCTTGGGTGTGTCGTGTGTTGGGGTGTATATCCGTTTCTTTGGTAACGGCGACTTAGGGTTCCGCCCTTACGGCGGGTCACTTTTGATAAAGCGCAAAAGTAACCAAAACGCTCTTGCCCCACCACTAGGCACCTCGCCGAAGGCTCGGTGTTCCCTCACTCCGGCATTGCTCCGTGGGCCCGCCGCGAAGGGCCATCCATGGCCCAGCGCGGCTATCCCGGCATCCATGCCGGGATACCCACTGCGCAACGCCTGCGTTCGGCCTTCGTGGTTGATGGGGCTTCAAGATCAAGATCAAGATCAAGATCAAGATCAAGATCAAGATCAAGATCAAAAACAGAGCAGAGCAGAGCAAAAGCAGGTGCACTTACCTAAAAGCAGTATCGGTATCGCGAGCAAGCTCGCTCCCACATGACTGCTCAGTTGCTCACAGATCCTGCATCCACCATCAATCCCCCTGTGGGAGCGGGCTTGCCCGCGAAAGCGGTGGGTCAGCTTGCATCAATGTCGGATGAGACGACCTCTTCGCGAGCAAGCCCGCTCCCACATGACTGCTCAGGTGCCCACAGATTCTGCATCCACCATCAACTCCCTGTGGGAGCGAGCTTGCTCGCGAAAACGGTGGATCAGCCTGCATCAATGGCGCCTGTACCACCGCATCGCGAGCAGGCTCGCTCCCACACTTGGATCAGGTACAACCCCGAGAAACAGGTCGGCCTCAAAGTCGTCTCGCTTTTGCTTTGCTTTGCTTTGCTTTGCTTTTGATCTTGATCTTGATCGCCCCGTTAACCACGACGGCCGAACGCAGGCATTGCGTAGTGGGCAACCCGGCATGGATGCCGGGTTAGCCGCGCTGGGCCATGGATGGCCCTTCGCGGCGGGCCCGCGAAGCAATGCCGGAGTGAGGGAACACCGAGCCTTGGCGAGGTGCCGAGTGGTGGGGCGAAGCCTTTTTTGCCTACTTTTTTTGGCGTTTGAAAAAAAGTAAGTCGCCGTAAGGGCGAAACCGCCAGCCGCCATTACCGCAGCAACGGATCTGCCCCCTAAAAAGCCGACAAATCAGCTCCCCAACAACTCCGCCTTAACCAGCTTCGCCTGCTCATCCGCATGGTACGACGAACGCACCAAGGGGCCGGACGCGACATTCTTGAAGCCCATCTTGTACCCCTCCTCCGCAAACCAAGCAAAGGTATCCGGATGCACAAACCGCTGCACCGGCAGGTGGCTACGCGAAGGCTGCAGATACTGCCCCAAGGTCAGCATATCAATGTCATGCTCACGCATACGCTTCATGACCTCGATGACTTCCTCGTCGGTCTCCCCCAGCCCCAGCATCAACCCGGACTTGGTCGGAACGTGCGGCATCATCTGCTTGAAGCGCTGCAGCAAGGTGAGCGACCACTGGTAATCCGACCCCGGACGCGCAGCCTTGTACAGGCGCGGCACGGTTTCCAGGTTGTGGTTGAACACATCCGGCGGCTCGGCGGCGGTGATTTCCAGGGCGATGTCCATGCGGCCACGGTAGTCCGGCACCAGGGTTTCGAGCTGCACGTTCGGCGACAATTTGCGGATTTCGCGGATGCAATCGGCAAAGTGCTGGGCGCCGCCATCGCGCAGGTCGTCGCGGTCTACCGAGGTGATGACCACGTAGCGCAGTTTCAGGTCGGCGATGGCGACGGCCAGGTTTTCCGGCTCGCTTGCATCCAGCGGCTTCGGACGGCCGTGGCCGACGTCACAGAACGGGCAGCGACGGGTGCAGATGTCGCCCATGATCATGAACGTGGCGGTGCCGCCGGAGAAGCACTCGCCCAGGTTCGGGCAGGAAGCTTCTTCGCAAACGCTGTGCAGCTTGTGTTTGCGCAGCAGCGCCTTGATCCGGTCGACTTCCGGCGAAACCGGGATCCGGACGCGGATCCAGTCGGGCTTCTTCGGCAGTTCGGTGGTCGGGATGATCTTGACCGGGATGCGTGCAACCTTCTCGGCGCCGCGCAGCTTGACGCCGGCCTCGACCTTGGCACGTGGAGCCGGGCGTTCGGTAACGTCCTGCGTCGGGATTACGGTTTGCACTGCATCAGTAGTCATATCAGTCGATTCCGCCCGTGAGGGTCGTCTGCTCAGCATAGTCGAGGTGTTTGACGAGCTGCGCGCGCAGCCGGGCACTTACCTCGGCAAATTCAATCGGTCCTGTGTGATCGCGCAGCTGGGTCATTGCCAGCCCCGCGTAGCCACAGGGGTTAATCCGCCGGAATGGCGCAAGGTCCATGTCCACGTTCAACGCCAGGCCGTGAAACGAACAACCATGGCGGATCCGCAGGCCCAGTGAAGCGATCTTCGCGCCGTCGACGTAGACACCCGGCGCGTCCGGCTTGGCCGCGGCTGCCACGCCATAACTGGCCAGCAGCTCGATCAGGCAGGTCTCCATGCGGGTGACCAGTTCGCGCACGCCAAACCCCAGTTTGCGCACGTCCAGCAGCAAATAAGCCACCAACTGGCCGGGACCATGGTAGGTCACCTGGCCGCCCCGGTCGACCTTCACCACCGGGATATCGCCCGGCATCAACAGGTGCTCGGCCTTGCCGGCCTGGCCCTGGGTGAACACCGACGGGTGCTCCACCAGCCAGACTTCATCCTCTGCGCCGGTGCCTCGCTCATTGGTGAAGCGTTGCATGGCATGCCAGACCGGCTCGTAAGCCATCCGGCCCAGCTCGCGAAAGCCCAGCGTGCCCGGCATCACAACACCATGTGCACGAAACCGGTGGCGCGCAGCTCGCTGTTGATGTCGTAGAGCTGTTCCTGGCCGGTGGCGATGATGTGTAACTGAATCGTCGTGTATTTGCCGTTGGTGCTCTGGCGCTCGGCCAGGGACTTGAGATCAACGGTGGCGTGTTTTTCAAGGATCGCGATGATCTTGTCCTTGAAGCCCACACCGGTGTCGCCAATCACCTTGATCGGGTAATCCGCGCAGGGGAACTCGATCTTGGGTGCTTTTACTTCAGTGTCTGTCATGGCGTAACGGCCTCGTAAGCCGTGGTAACGAACATGGCCCCGCGCCGGACAGGAACGGGGCCATGCAGGTCAACACTCGAATCAGTTGAACAAGCCGTAGAAGAATAGACGGATGCTATCCCACATGCGGCGGAAGATACCACCTTCCTCGACCGCGTCCAGCGCGATCAGGTCGGCGCTGTGCACCACTTTGTCGTCCAGTTTGACTTCGACTTTACCGATCACGTCGCCCTTGGCGATTGGCGCGGTCAGTTGCGGATTCATGGTCATGCTGGCAGCGAGCTTCTTGAGCTGGCCTTTAGGCAGGGTCATGGTCAGGTCCTGGGCCAGGCCGGCCTTGACCTGGTTGCTGGAGCCTTTCCAGACCTGGGCCTGGGCCAGCTCGGTGCCCTTCTGGTAGAAGGTCTGGGTTTCGAAGAAGCGGAAACCGTAGGTCAGAAGCTTCTGGGTCTCGGCGGCACGGGCCACCTCGCTGCTGGTGCCGAACACCACGGCGATCAGGCGCATGCCGTCACGAACCGCCGAAGACACCATGCAGTAGCCGGCTTCGTCGGTGTGGCCGGTTTTCAGGCCGTCGACGGTCTTGTCGCGCCACAGCAGCAGGTTGCGGTTAGGTTGCTTGATGCCGTTCCAGAAGAATTCCTTCTGGGAGTAGATGGCGTAGTGCGCCGGGTCTTCATGGATGATCGCCCGGGCCAGCAGCGCCATGTCGTGCGCCGACGAGTAGTGCTCAGGGTTCGGCAGGCCGGTAGGGTTCATGAAGTGGCTGTTGGTCATGCCCAGGTCGGCCACGGTTTTGTTCATCATGTCGGCGAACGCATCTTCGCTGCCGGCGATGTGCTCGGCCAATGCGACGCTGGCGTCGTTACCGGACTGGATGATGATGCCGTGCAGCAGGTCGCTGACGGTCACTTGCGAACCGACCTTGATGAACATCCGCGAACCGCCGGTGCGCCAGGCGTTTTCGCTGACGGTCACCGGATCGTTCTCACCGATCTGGCCGCGACGGATTTCCAGGGTCGCGATGTAGGCCGTCATCAATTTGGTCAGGCTGGCCGGTGGCAGGCGCTGGTCACCGTTGTTCTCCACCAGCACTTCGCCGCTGCTGGCATCCATGAGCACAAAGGACTTGGCGGCCAGTTGAGGGGGCGCCGGCATCATTTCGACCGCGAACGCGGCAGGTGAAAGCAGCAGCGGGACTAGCAGGCAAAGGCGTTTGGCAAAGGTGGTGATGTTCATCCGTCTCTCGAAATCGCTAATGGAAACTGCCCAAGGGCAATACTTAACAGGCAGCCTTCCTGGCTATGCCGATCAATCAAAAACAAGGCCTGCTCCGTATCCCGTGGCGAGGGAGCTTGCTCCCGCTGGAGTGCGAAGCGCTCCCAAAAAAGGAAGGGCCGCTCCGCAGCCCAGCGGGAGCAAGCTCCCTCGCCACAGGGGTTGTGCCGGACTTAACTGATTGGCAGTGACCTCTTGGCTGCCGCGTATTGTAGTTGCTCACTCACATCCCTTGCCGGGCTTTTTGTTATGCGTGGAGCCAACAACCTGACCCGCTCTAACCACAAGCGGGCCTTCAATCAAATCACTCGGCGGTGACCAGGCTCGGCGAACCGAGATTGGCCAGGCGCACGCTGTTCTGCACCTGCTGGATCTCACCCGGAGAACCGATCGGCCCCAGGCGCACCCGGTGCAGTGTCTGCTGGTTGCGCACGATCGAGCTGATGAACACCGGGGCGCTCACCATCGAGCTCAGCTTGGACCGTAGCAGCTCGGCAGCGTCCGGGTTGGCGAACGCGCCCACTTGCAGATACTGGCCAGACGCTGGTGCAGAAGCGTTTTTTTTTGCATCGAGCTGTACCGGCAGCACGGCCGCGGCATGTTGCTGCGGCGGTGGCGTCCATTGCTCGACCGTCCCGGTGGACGCCGTCACGGTCGGCGCGGCATTTTGCGCCACTTTTGGCTCGTTGAGCATCAAAGGCGCCGGACGGCCACGTTGAGCCCACCATTCCTGCGGGTCGATGCCCTCGACCTTGACCCGCGCGGTGCCGATTTCAGCGTAACCGAGTTTTTTCGCCGCCGCATACGACAGGTCGATGATGCGGTCGGAATAGAACGGCCCACGGTCATTGACCCGCAGGATCACGCTCTTGTTGTTGTCCAGGTTGGTCACCCGCACATAGCTGGGCAGCGGCAGGGTCTTGTGGGCCGCGCTCATGCCATACAGGTCATACACCTCGCCGTTGGCGGTGTTCTGGCCGTGGAACTTGGTGCCATACCAGGACGCCGTGCCCGAAGCGACGTAGCGCTTGGAGTCGGCCATCGGGAAATAGGTCTTGCCCAGCACCGTGTACGGGTTGGCCTTGTAGGGGCCGGTGTGCAGGGTCGGCGTCGCGTCGGGGATGCGCGAAACGTCCACGTCCCACCACGGCGCGCCGTCCTTGTGGGCCCGGTTGATGTCCAGACCCGGCATGGCGCGCACGGCGTTGGTGTTTTTCTGGGTCGGCGCGCGGCTGGTCGAACAACTGACGACCAGCAACGACAGCGCGGCCAACGCCACGAACTTGAGGGGCCTGGCTTTCAGGGGTTGATAGGTAGGCAATGCCCGCATTATTTGACGCCCCGTGCTTTGACCAGCTCTTCAGACAGTTGATGCACGGCCATGGCGTACATCACGCTGCGGTTATAACGCGTAATCGCGTAGAAATTCTTCAGGCCCATCCAATATTCGGGGCCCTGCTCGCCTTCCAGGCGTATCGCGGTGACCGGCATGTCATCACGCAGCGCATCATGACTCGACCAGCCCAACGCTCGCAACTCCCCGACGGTTTTCGTCGGTTCGATGCCATCGCTCAGACCCTCGTCCACCCGCTCGCCACGCACATCGGCGCGGCTGACCACCGGTTGGCCGGCTTCCCAGCCGTGACGTTTGAAATAACTGGCAACACTGCCGATGGCATCGGTCGGGTTGTTCCAGATATTGATGTGGCCATCGCCGTCGAAATCCACCGCATAGGCGCGGAAACTGCTGGGCATGAACTGCGGCAGGCCCATGGCCCCGGCGTAGGAACCCTTGAGCGTCATGGGGTCGACCTGCTCTTCCCGAGCCAGCAACAGGAACTCACGCAATTCCTTGCGGAAGAACTCGGCACGGGGCGGGTAATCGAAGCCCAGGGTCGACAGCGCGTCGATCACCCGGAAATTGCCGGTATTGCGGCCGAAAAAGGTCTCGACGCCGATGATCGACACGATGACCTGGGCCGGCACGCCGTATTCCTGCTCGGCGCGCACCAGGGCGGCCTCGTTCTGGCGCCAGAAGTCCACGCCCCGGGCAATACGCGCCTCGGTGATGAACATCGGCCGGTACTCGTTCCACTGCTTGACGCGCTCGGCGGGCCGGGAGATCGCGTCGAGGATCGACTGCTTGCGCTCGGCCTCGCGAAACACCCCCATCAGCTGTTCACCGGCAAAACCGTAGTCGCGGGTCATCTCGCCGACGAACTCGGCCACCTGCGGTGAGCCTTCGTATTCGCCGGCCCAGGACTGCGACGCACCGCCCAGGAAGCCCACCAGGCCGATCCACGGCGCATGTCGCGTCGACCAGCCACGCATTGCTTGCATTGAACTCTTCACCTTATTCAAACCTGTGCGATCCACTTGCGATGGGTATGGATCGACATCAAGACCCCAAACGCTGACAGTAGTGTCACCAGCGAAGTTCCTCCATAGCTAATGAAGGGCAACGGCACCCCCACCACCGGCAACAGGCCACTGACCATACCGATGTTGACGAAAACATACACAAAAAACGTCATGGTCAGGCTGCCCGCCAGCAACTTGCCGAACAACGTCTGGGCCTGGGCGGTGATGACCAGCCCCCGGCCAATCAGCAATAGATAAATCAGCAGCAGCACACAGATGCCCACCAGGCCGAACTCCTCGCCCATCACCGCAATGATGAAGTCGGTGTGGCTTTCCGGCAAAAAGTCCAGGTGCGACTGGGTGCCCATCAGCCAGCCCTTGCCGAATACCCCGCCGGAGCCGATGGCGGCCTTGGACTGGATGATGTTCCAACCGGTGCCCAGCGGATCGCTCTCCGGGTCGAGAAAGGTCAGGATCCGCTGCTTCTGGTAGTCGTGCATCACGAAGTACCACATGGCCACCGACACCGGCACCGCGATGGCCAGCACGCTGAGGATCCAGCGCCAGCGCAACCCGCCCATGAACAACACGAACGCGCCGCCGGCCAGGATCAGCAGCGAGGTACCGAGGTCCGGCTGGCGCACGATCAGGATGAACGGAATGCCGATCAGCAACAGGCTGATGCACACGTGCTTGAGCTGCGGCGGCAAGGTGCGTTTGGACAAATACCAGGCGATAGTCGCCGGCATGATGATCTTCAGGAACTCAGAGGGCTGGAAGCGAATGACGCCGGGGATGTTGATCCAGCGCGTGGCCCCCATGGCGTTGTGACCCATCACGTCCACCACCACCAGCAGGCTCACGCCCACCACATAGGCCAGCGGCACCCAGCGCGCCATGAACCGGGGTTCGAGCTGGGCGATGACGATCATCGACACCAGGCCGATGCCGAACGAGGTGGCCTGCTTGGCCAATAGGTCCCAGCTCTTGCCACTGGCCGAATACAGCACGAACAGGCTGCCGGCGGCGAGAATCAGCAACAGGATCAGCAGCGGGCCGTCGATGTGCATGCGTTGCAACAGCGTGGCACGACGGCGCATCACGTCTTCGCTGGAGAGGATCCGGTCGAAATTATTCTTCACGGGCCGTGGCCTCCGCGGTGGTAGGGCTTGCGTACTCAGGCTTGAGCTGGCCGTGCTCATCCAGCAACCAGGCGTCCATGACCTGGCGGACCACCGGGGCCGCGACACCGGAACCCGACTCACCGTTCTCGACCATCACCGCGACGACGATCTTCGGATTGTCGGCTGGGGCAAAACCGACGAACAAGGCGTGGTCGCGGTGGCGTTCCTGGACCTTGGAGCGGTCGTACTTCTCGCCCTGCTTGATGGCGACGACCTGGGCCGTACCACTCTTGCCGGCGATGCGGTAAGGCGAGCCGATGGCGGCCTTGCGCGCCGTACCCCGGGCACCGTGCATCACCTGTTGCATGCCGTTGTTGACCTTCTGCCAGTCCGACGGGTTGCGCAGGACGATGTCCGGCATCGGATCCGGGTCGACGGGCGTCTGGCCTTCGATGGTCTTGGCCAGGTGCGGCCGGTGCCATTTACCCTTGCTCGCCACCAGGGCGGTGGCCTGGGCCAATTGCAGCGGCGTTGCCTGCATGTAGCCCTGGCCGATCCCCAGGATCAGCGTTTCACCGGGGAACCAGGCCTGGCGCCGGGTCGCGCGCTTCCACTCCCGGGATGGCATCAGGCCGGGGGACTCTTCGAACATATCCAGGGAAACTTTCTGACCGATGCCGAACTTGTTCATGTAGGACGACAGCCGATCGATCCCCAGCTTGTGGGCCAGGTCATAGAAGTAGGTGTCGTTGGAACGCATGATCGCCGTTTCCAGGTCCACATAGCCGTCGCCGGTACGGTTCCAGTTGCGGTACTTGTGGTCATAGTTGGGCAGCATGTAATAGCCGGGGTCGTAGACCCGGCTCGAAGCGGTCACCACGCCGGCGTCCAACCCGGCAATCGCCACGGCGGGCTTGATGGTCGAGCCCGGCGGGTAGAGGCCGCGCAATACACGGTTGAACAGCGGTCGGTCGATGGAGTCGCGCAGCTCGGCGTATGACTTGAAGCTGATGCCGGTGACGAACAGGTTCGGGTCGAAACTCGGCTGACTGACCATCGCCAGGACCTCGCCAGTGGCCGGGTCCAACGCCACCACGGCGCCGCGACGCCCGCCCAATGCAGCTTCGGCGGCCTCTTGCAGCTTGATGTCCAGGCTCAGGACGATGTCCTTGCCGGGGATCGGGTCGGTGCGCTTGAGCACCCGCAATACGCGGCCACGGGCGTTGGTCTCGACTTCTTCGTAACCCACCTGGCCGTGCAGCTCGGGCTCATAGAAGCGCTCGATACCGGTCTTGCCGATGTGGTGGGTGCCGCTGTAATTCACCGGATCGAGGCTCTTGAGCTCTTTCTCGTTGATCCGGCCCATATAGCCGACCGAGTGGGCAAAGTGCGGCCCCTGGGGATAATGCCGCACCAACTGCGCCACCACCTCGACGCCGGGCAGGCGGAACTGGTTCACGGCGATCAGGGCGATCTGCTCTTCAGTCAGCTCGAACAGGATCGGCACCGGCTCGAACGGCCGGCGTCCCTGGCGCATGCGCTTCTCGAAGATCGCCCGGTCCTCGGGCGTCAGTTGCAGCACTTCGACGATCACGTCGAGCACCTGCTGCCAGTCGCCGGAGCGCTCGCGGGTCATGCTCAGGCTGAAGCTGGGCCGGTTGTCGGCCACCACTACGCCATTGCGGTCGAAGATCAGCCCGCGAGTGGGCGGAATCGGCTGCACATGCACCCGGTTGTTTTCCGACAGGGTCGAGTGGTACTCGTACTGGATCACCTGCAGGAAATACAACCGCGCGATCAGCACCCCGATCAGCGTGACCACCGTAATGGCGCCGAACACGACGCGACTACGCACCAGGCGGGCGTCTTTTTCGTGGTCCTTGATGCGGATCGGCTGAGGCATGAGGGCAGGATTACTTGTGGTAAGGGTGCCCGGACAGGACTGTCCAGGCACGGTACAACTGTTCGCCGATCAGGATCCGCACCAACGGGTGCGGCAGCGTCAACGGCGACAACGACCAGCGCTGGTCGGCCCGGGCACAGACTTCCGGCGCCAGCCCTTCCGGGCCACCGACCATGAAATTGACCGTGCGCGAATCCAGCCGCCAGCGGTCCAGTTCCACCGCCAGTTGCTCGGTGCTCCAGGGCTTGCCGTGGACTTCCAGGGTGACGATGCGCTCGTTCGGCCCGACCTTGGCCAGCATGGCTTCGCCTTCCTGGCGGATGAAGCGCGCCACGTCGGCGTTCTTGCCGCGGGTATTGAGCGGAATTTCCACCAGTTCCAGGGCCAGCTCGGACGGAAGACGCTTGGCATATTCATGCCAGCCTTCTTCCACCCACTTGGGCATGCGGGAACCGACGGCGATCAGGCGCAGTCGCACAGCGTTCCCTTATTGCTGGTCTTTGTTGAGCTTGGTGAAGTGCTCATGGGTGTTTTCCGGGCTGTGGTGACGGGCATCGGCCGCACGGCTCTGCTCGGCGCCGGCCCACAGGCGTTCCAGGTCATAGAACTGGCGTGCCGAGGCGGTCATCATGTGCACGATGGCGATGTCCAGGTCCAGCAGCACCCAGTCGCTGTCGCCCTTGCCTTCTTCGCCCAGGGGCTTGAGGCCTTTCTTCTTCACTTCTTCGCGGACCTTTTCCAGCATCGCGTTGATCTGGCGATTGGAGGTACCGGTGGCGATGATCATGTAGTCGGTGATGCTTTGTTTCTCGCGAACATCCAGAACCTGGATGTCCTGGGCCTTCACGTCTTCCAGGGCATCGACGATCACTTTGACCATCGGGTTCTCGATTACTGCGTCTTTGTTCGTCATATAAAACTCGTTTTGCTCATGTGTTCGGGCGCTTGGTTACACGTTGATTCGTGTCGGCAAAGCACGCCTTGTTCAGTTCGACGCACGGTACAGCCCGTGCGCATCGATGTAGGCCAGGACCGCGTCGGGCACCAGGAAACGTACCGACTTACCGCTGGCCAGCAGTTGACGGATCTGGGTGGCGGATACCGCGAGCGGCGTCTGCCAGACGAATGCAATCTGTCCGCTCGGCCCCTTGAGGGCCAGCGGGTCGCTCACCGAGCGCGCCGCCAGCAGGTTGCGCAAGGCATCCGGCGGCTCGCTGTCGGCATCCGGGCGTTGCAGCACCAGGATGTGGCAATGCTGAAGCAACTCTTCCCAGCGATGCCAAGTGGGCAGGCCGCAAAATGCGTCCCAGCCCAGAAGCAGGAAAACCTGGGCATCCGCAGCGAGTTCCGCACGCATCAGCTCCAGGGTATCGATGGAGTAGGACGGTTTGTCCCGCTGCAATTCGCGGGCGTCCACCACCAACGGCGCCACACCGGCCACTGCCCGCTCGACCATCGCCAGACGGTCCTGCGCCGAGACCTGCGGCGCATCGCGATGCGGCGGCCGGGCGCTGGGCACCAGGCGTAGCTCATCGAGGCCCAGGGCGTCGGCGACTTCCAGCGCACCGCGCAAATGGCCGATGTGCACCGGGTCGAACGTGCCGCCCAGGATACCGATGCGCTTTGACGCGGTGGTCGCCGTCACAGCGGGCGTCGTCATAGAGGGCGTCGTCATAGAGGCCGGTGGGTCGAGATCGCCCAAGTCAGACCGGCTCCTGTCCGCGCAACTGGCCGTCGCCGACCACGATGTACTTCTCGCAAGTCAGGCCTTCGAGGCCCACCGGGCCGCGGGCGTGCAGCTTATCAGTAGAAATGCCGATCTCGGCACCCAATCCGTATTCGAAACCATCGGCGAAGCAGGTCGGGGTGTTGATCATCACCGAGGCCGAGTCCACTTCGGCGACGAAGCGCCGGGTTTCACCCTGGTGCTCGCTGACAATCGAGTCGGTGTGGTGCGAACCATGGCGGTTGATGTGCTCGATGGCCGCATCCAACCCGTCGACCACTCGGATCGAGAGGATCGGCGCCAGGTATTCGGTGTCCCAGTCTTCTGCGCTGGCAGCATTGGCCTCGATGATCGCCCGGGTGCGCTCGCAACCGCGCAGTTCGACGCCTTTTTCGCGGAACTGGGCGGCCATCGACGGCAGGAATTGTTCGGCCACGGCCTGGTCCACCAGCAGGGTTTCCATCGCGCCGCAGATGCCATAGCGATAGGTCTTGGCGTTGAAGGCGATGCGCTGGGCTTTCGGCAGGTCGGCATGGGCGCTGACGTAGACGTGGCAGATGCCGTCCAGGTGCTTGATCACCGGCACGCGGGCGTCACGGCTGATGCGCTCGATCAGGCCCTTGCCGCCGCGAGGCACGATGACGTCGACGAACTCGGGCATGCTGATCAACGCGCCGACGGCGGCGCGGTCAGTGGTCTCCACCACTTGCACCACGGCGGCTGGCAGACCGGCCTCGGCCAGGCCCTGCTGGATGCAGGCGGCGATGGCACGATTGGAATGAATCGCCTCGGAACCGCCACGCAGGATGGTCGCGTTGCCCGACTTCAGGCACAGACTCGCGGCGTCGATGGTCACGTTGGGCCGCGACTCGTAGATGATCCCCACCACGCCCAGGGGCACGCGCATCTTGCCGACCTGGATGCCCGACGGCCGGTAGCTCATGTCGCGGATCGCCCCGACCGGATCCGGCAGTGCCGCGACCTGGCGCAGACCGACGATCATGCCGTCGATGCGGGCCGGAGTCAGCGCCAGACGCTCGAGCATGGCCGGCTCGAGGCCATTGGCCCGGCCGGCGGCCAGGTCCAGTTCGTTGGCGGCGGACAACTCGGCGCGAGCGGCGTCCAGCGCATTGGCGGCGGCTTGCAGGGCGCGGTTCTTCTGCGCGGTGCTGGCACGGCCGATGATGCGCGACGCTTCGCGGGCGGCGCGACCCAGGCGGGTCATGTAGTCAAGAACGGACTCAGTCATGGTCTGTGTGGTCTTGGCAAAGAGGAAAGCGGCAGATTATAGCTGTCGTAACCCTCGACTAACAGCAGCACCGACAGTCTGGCTGCACGCGAGTGACCGATGGGGCATGAAAATGGCGGTAAACCGATCAATTGGAGTCCCTTGTGGCGAGGGAGCTTGCTCCCGCTCGACTGCGCAGCGGTCGCATTCGATTTGAGGTGAAAGCTTTTGGGGCTGCTGAGCAGCCCAGCGGGAGCAAGCTCCCTCGCCACGGAAAGCTCATCCACGACAGCAAGCTCTAGCAGCAAGCCCTCCGGCCCACAAAAACGCGCAACCTTTCGAGAAGCCCACCAGTCATAACGGCAAGTGTTCAGCCGTGATTAAGTTTTCCATTGCTATGATCGCGCTTCCTTTGGCCTCACTTCGTTTATCGACATGACCGATCTGCCTCGACCGCCAATCGCCCTGCCCCACTCGTTCTTCGATCGCGATGCCCAGGTGCTTGCGCAGGACCTGCTGGGCAAAGTCATTCGCCACAAGGTCGGTGACCTGTGGCTCAGCGTCCGGATCATCGAGACCGAGGCGTATTACTTCGCCGAGAAAGGCAGCCACGCCTCCCTCGGCTACACGGAAAAACGTAAGGCTTTGTTTCTGGATGGCGGGCACATCTATATGTACTACGCCCGAGGCGGCGATTCGCTGAACTTCAGCGCCCAGGGCCCCGGCAATGCGGTGCTGATCAAGTCAGCGTATCCGTGGGTCGATGGGATTTCCGGCCCGGCCAGCCTGGCGCAGATGCTGCTGAACAACCCCGACGCCCAAGGCCGCCCGCGCACCCCGCAAAAGCTTTGCGCCGGCCAGACCCTGCTGTGCAAGGCCCTGGGATTGAAAGTGCCGGAATGGGACGCCAAGCGCTTCGACCCCGAGCGGCTGCTGGTGGAAGACGTGGGCGTGCCGACAGTCAACGTGATCCAGACCACCCGCCTGGGCATCCCCCTGGGGCGCGACGAACACCTGCCCTACCGCTTCGTCGACGCCGCCTACGCTCCCTGGTGCACCCGCAACCCGCTGCGAAGGGGGCAGGTCGAAGGCCGTGATTATTTTTTGCTGCCCTGATAACACCGCCGTCCTCTGTGGGAGCGGGCTTGCTCGCGAATGCTTCGGGTCAGCAGAATTGATGGCGGCTGACACACCGTTTTCGCGAGCAAGCCCGCTCCCACAATGGATCTTGGATAATCACAAATCTTCGTTCACCACCGGCCCCTGTGGGAGCGAGCTTGCTCCCACAAAGGGCTTGGTGTAGCGACCCGGTGTAGCCGATGAATAATCAATGGAGTTGTCTTTATGGGCCCATGGCTCGATAGCATCACCGCTTGGCTGACCGTCAACCCGCAATGGCTGGCGATGGCGGTGTTCATTGTCGCTTGCGTGGAGTGCCTGGCTATCGCCGGACTGATCGTGCCGGGCACCGTGTTGCTGTTTGCCATAACGGTGCTGGCCGGCAGTGGTGCGCTGCCGTTGGGCGAGACGTTGCTGCTGGGCCTGCTCGGTGGCCTGCTCGGGGACGTGGCGTCGTACTTTTTGGGACGGCATTTCCACCAGAACATCCGGCGTCTGCCGGGGCTGCGACATCACCCGGAATGGATGAGCGCGGCGGAAAGTTACTTCCAACGCTACGGCATCGCCAGCCTGTTGGTAGGCCGCTTCATCGGCCCGCTGCGCCCCATGTTGCCGATGGTCGCCGGGATGTGCGACATGCCGTTCCCGCGCTTCGCCGCCGTCAGTGTGCTGGCCGCGTCCGGCTGGACCGTCGCGTACCTGCTGCCGGGCTGGGCCACCGGGGCGGCGTTCCGCCTGCCGCTGCCCGAGGGTTTCTGGCCCCAGGCCGGCATCGTCCTCGGCAGCATCGCGGTGATGATCGGGTTGAGCGTCAACAGCAGCATGCGCCGGCATCGGCACGCCGCCGCATACATTGCCGGGCTGGGCCTGGTGATCCTGATCGGCCTATTCCTCGGGTTCAGCCACCTGACCGCCTTCGACCAAGGCCTGATGACCCTGGTCCAGGAACATCGCACCCCGGTACTGGACGAAATCGCCGTGACGTTCACCCTGATCGGTGAATTCCGCAACATGCTGATCTTCAGCTGCCTGCTGACCGGTCTGCTGTTGCTGGCCCGTCAATGGCGGCAGGCGATCTTCGCCGGGGGCACGATGTTGCTCACCTCCCTGGCCAACACCGGCAGCAAACACTTCTTCGCCCGCGTGCGCCCGGAAATCCTCACCGATCCGCTGACCAGCTACAGCATGCCCAGCGGCCATGCCTCCGGCGCATTCGCCCTGTTCCTGAGTCTGGCGATCCTGGCCGGACGCGGACAACCGCCCCGCCTGCGCCTGACCTGGTTATTGCTGGGCTGCCTGCCGGCCTTGGCCATTGCCCTGTCGCGGGTCTACCTGGGCGCCCATTGGCCGAGCGATGTGGTCGCCGGCGCCATGCTCGCCGCCTGCATCTGCGCCGCCATGCTGTGGCTGAGCCAGCGCCCGGCCCCGCTGCCGGCCATGCCGCCGAAAATCTGGTGGCTGATCCTGCCGGCGCTGGTGGCGGCGTTCAGTTTCTTTGCGTTGCGGCATCTGCCGCATGGGATGTTGAGGTATGCCTATTGAGCACCGGACCTATGAACACAGACGCCCCATGTGGGAGCGAGCTTGCTCGCGATAGCGGTGGGCCAGCTTGCATCAGCGCTGAATGAGCAACCGCGATCGCGAGCAAGCTCGCTCCCACAGGGTTTAGTGGCTGTCCAGTGAGTGCGTGTTTCAGGCAAACAACTCGCCCTGCAATTCATCCAGCAACGCCTGGATCGCATCCAGCCGCTGCTGCGGGTCATCCAGTTGCAGCAGGTCGATCTTGTCCAGCTCATTGAACGGCAGCAAATAGGCCAGTTGGTTGGCCAGCGACTGCTGCCCAGTCGCCTCGGTGCCCATGTTCAGTGCCTCGACCATCGGGTGTTCGGCCAGGGCCTTGAGCAGCGCCACCAGATCGGCGTCCTCATCCTGTAGTGGTTGCTCCGGCTCTTCTTCCAACCACTCCACTTCGGCGACGGTCAGCTGGTCGGCCTGGACGCTGCTGCTGTGCACGAGAAACCGTCGCCCGCCCTGCACCCGAATGCCCAAGAGCCCGTTTTCCTGCTGGGAGAAATCGGTGATCAGCGCTTCACAACCGACCCGCGCATAGCCGTTCGGCGCGATGCCAACCTCCTCGCCGTCGAGGATGCAGACTACGCCGAAGCCTTCGCCCTTCTTCATGCAGCGCCCGATCATGTCGAGGTAACGCGCCTCGAAAATCTGCAAATCCAGGATGCAACCGGGGAACAGTACGGTGTTCAACGGGAAAAGCGGCAACGTCATAACCAGTTCCTTAGACCGTCATCGATACCACCAACGGTAATAGCACCGCCGTGGCCACGCCCATCAGACTCATCGCCAGCGCCGCAAAGGCACCGGACTCTTCGCTTTCCTGCAACGCCACCGAGGTGCCCACGGCGTGGGCCGTCAGGCCCAGCGCCATGCCCCGGGCTTCGGGACTGCGTACGCCCAACCCGGTCAGGATGCTCGGCCCCAGGATCGCCCCGAGCACGCCGGTGATCAACACGAACACCGCCGCCATGGCCGCCACGCCGCCGATCTGCTCGGCCACCAGCATGGCGATCGGCGAGGTCACGGATTTCGGCGCCATGGTCATCAAAATCATGTGGTCGGCGCCAAACGCCCAGCCCAGCACCACCGCCGAGCCCGTGGCAAACACCCCGCCTACCACCAGCGTAGTAAAAATCGGCCAGAACAATTGCCGGATCCGTCGCAGGTTCAGGTACAGCGGCACCGCCAGGGCCACTGTGGCCGGGCCCAGGAGAATACTGAGGATTTCGGTGCTCTTGCGATATTCCGCGTAACTGATACCGCAACTGACCAACACGCCGATCAGCAACACCATCGACATCAGCACCGGTTGCAGGAACACCCAGCGGGTCTTTTCGAACGCCGCCAGCACCAGTTGATAAGCGCCCAGGGTAATCCCGATGCCGAACAGCGGGTGGTGGATCACCGAACCCCAGGCGCCCTGCCAGTCGAACATCATGGCGCGTCCTCCGCAGCCGGGGCGTGGCGCCGGGCCAGGCGCTGCATCAACACACCGGTGAAGGCCATGGACAACACCAGCGACAGCACCAGCGCGCCAACGATGGCCCAGAAGTCGGCGGCAATCGCCCGCGCATAAACCATCACCCCGACCGCCGGCGGCACCAGCAGCAACGGCAGGTAACGCAGCAGGCTGCCGGCGGCCAGGCTCAGGGGTTCGGCGACTTCGCCGCGCATGATCAGGTAACCCAGCAACAGCAGCAGGCCGACGATGGGCCCGGGCAACACCGGCAGGAACAAGTGATTGATCGCAGTGCCCAGCAATTGGAACAGCACCAGCCAGGTCAGGCCCCGTAGCAACATCCGCTCTCTCCCCTGCAACACCTGTTCATTGAATGCGCCCGCATTATAAGCACGCCCGCGCTATGGTTCGGCATTCGTAAAAAGCATGGTCGATGACCTTCGTTGTCCGCCATGTTGATCTACAGTGGTTCCCCGGGGGCCGAGGCCGCCGTTTCCAAAAAGACAAAACCGATGAACCAAGGAGAGTCTCAATGCCCTATGTTCCCGTTGCAGCGCTCAAAGACTATGTCGGCAAGGAACTCGGATGTTCCGACTGGCTCACCATCGATCAGGAACGCATCAACCTGTTCGCCGAGGCCACCGGCGACTTTCAGTTCATCCACGTCGATCCGGTCAAGGCCGCACAAACACCCTTCGGCAGCACCATCGCTCACGGGTTCCTGTCGCTGTCGCTGATGCCCAAGCTGATGGAAGACATCCTGATCCTGCCCGAGGGCGTGAAGATGGTGGTCAACTACGGGCTGGACAGCGTGCGCTTCATCCAGCCGGTGAAGGTCGACTCCAAGGTCCGGCTCAAGGTCGAACTGGTGGACGTCACTGAGAAGAAACCCGGTCAGTGGCTGCTCAAGGCCACCGCCACCCTGGAAATCGAAGGTTCGGAAAAACCGGCCTACATCGCCGAGCCGCTGTCGCTCTGCTTCGTGTAAACCTGTTGCGGTGGCGAAACCGCTCGGGCAGTTTCGCATCGCTTCTCTATATCCAGAAGGCTCGGCTGCGGCATACTCGTGGCCTGATTACCTGGATCCCGTTATGCGCTTACTCGTTCCCCTGACCCTGACCCTGTTGCTCACCGCCTGCGGCGACGGCGAATCGCCGCTGCCTCCCGACGCTCGCCTGCCCGACGGCGGACGCTATCGCGGCGAGCTGGTGGACGGCTTGCTGCAAGGCCAGGGGCGTATTGATTACCCCAATGGCAGCTGGTATTCCGGGCAGTTCGACAAGGGCCAGTGGCACGGCACCGGGGAATGGCATGGGAGCAATGGCGAGGTCTATCGCGGCCAATTCCAGCAGGGCCTGTTCCATGGCCAGGGCAGCCTGAGCACGCCGACCAGCAGCTACACCGGCGGTTTCAAGCAAGGCCGGCGGGACGGCGAAGGCACGCTCAAGGAAAACGGCGTGACCTACCGCGGCGAGTTCAAGGCCGACCGGTATTCAGGCCTCGGGCGCCTGGAACTGGCCGATGGCAGCCAATACCAGGGCCCGTTCGTCAACGGCAAGCCCAACGGCGAGGGCCAGCGCTTCGATGCCGCCGGCAACCAGTTCACCGGGCATTTCGTCGATGGACAGCTGCAGGGCAAAGGCACCTTCAACAGTGCCGAGGGCGACGTCTACGTCGGCGGCTTCAAGGACAACCAGCTCAACGGTCGCGGTCGCTACGAAAATGCCGACGGCGATGTCTGGATCGGCCAGTTCAAGGACGGCGCCCTCACCGGCAAGGGCGAGCTGACTGGCGCCGATGGCAGCCACTACCTCGGCCAGTTCAATGAATGGCGCTTCACCGGCCAGGGTCGCCTGAACCTGCCCGACGGCAGTTTCTACATCGGCGGTTTCGAAAACGACGCTTATAACGGGCGCGGCACCCTGGTGCTGACCGACGGCACCGTGCAGGACGGCACCTGGGCCAACGGCCAGCGGGTACGCGATGCGGCCGGCCGGCTGCTGCCGGACGTGCTGGAACTCGGCCTGCTGGCCCAGGGCCGGTTGCTGGACGAAGCCCTCGCCAACATTCCCACTTCCACCCCAGCGGTGGAGCTGTACAGCCTGACCCTGGGCGGTGACGGCAAGCAGAGCGTGTTCCTGCGCGAATCCGACTATGTCGCCAACATGCTCGCCAGTCGTTTTGGCGCGTTCGGCCAGATTCGCCTGGTGAACCACCGCGATCACCTCGGCGACCGCCCGATGGCCAGCCGCGAAACCCTGCGCCGCGCCGTCGCCACTCTGGCCGAACGCAGCGGCCCGGAAGACCTGGTCTTCATCTACCTGACCAGCCATGGCACCAGCGAGCACGAACTGGTGCTCGACCAACCGCGTATGGAACTGGCCGACCTGCCCGCGGATGAACTGGCCGCGGTCCTGGCGCCGCTGAAGAATCGCGACAAGATCGTGGTGATCTCGGCTTGCTACTCCGGCGGTTTCATCCCGGCGCTCAAGGATGAACGCACGTTGATCATGACCGCCTCGCGGGCCGACCGGGTGTCGTTCGGTTGCTCCGAAGAAGCCAACTTCACCTACTTCGGCGATGCGCTGTTTGCCCAGGCATTGAACCAGACAGATGACCTGGAGCAGGCGTTCAAGCGGGCCAAGGCCACCGTGGCTGAACGGGAACAAGCGGACAATTTCGAAGCCTCCGAACCGCAGATCTGGGCGCCCAGGACCGTGGTTTCCCATTGGCAACTGCTGCGCAAACTACAGGCGCGAAAAGCGTTGCAAAGTGCTGCATTGAACGACGGGGCCACAAAGAGCAACTAAGCTGATGCGTATCAAGGGGGAAACACTATGTACTTGACGCCTCAGCATGTTTTGCTCGCCGGTGCGACCGGACTGACCGGGGAACACCTGTTGGACCGGTTGCTCAATGAACCGACCATCACGCGCGTCCTGGCGCCTTCACGCCGACCATTGGCCAAGCATCCACACCTGGAAAACCCGGTTGGGGAACCGGCCCAGGTCCTGCCGCAACTCAGTGGCCAGGTCGACATCGCCTTTTGCTGCCTGGGAACGACCATCAAGAAGGCCGGCTCCGAACAGGCCTTTCGCGCCGTGGACCTGGAGTTGGTCGTGGCCTTTGCCAAACGCGCCCGGGAACTGGGGGCGCGGCACCTGATCGTCATCAGCGCCCTGGGGGCGGACGCGAAGTCGTCGATCTTCTACAACCGGGTCAAGGGCGAGATGGAGGCGGCGCTGAAAAACCAGGGCTGGCCACAACTGACCATCTGCCGCCCTTCCCTGCTGCTGGGCGATCGCGTCGAACCGCGCCTGGCCGAGCAACTGGCCGGGCCGTTATCGAAACTGATCCCCGGCAAATACCACGGCATCGAAGCCTGCCAACTGGCCCGCGCCATGTGGCGTCTGGCGCTGGAAGAGCAGGATGGGGTTCGGGTGGTGGAGTCGGATGAGTTGCGTAAGTTGGGGAAATAGAAGTCGCCTGATCAGACGCCTTCGCGAGCAAGCCCGCTCCCACAGTTGATCGAGTGTCTCCAGAATGAACGCAGTCCTCCTGTGGGAGCGGGCTTGCTCGCGAAGGCTTCACCACCATCCCTCAGCTAAACACAGCTCCCTCGCCACAGGATGCTCTTCACATCCAAGGCCAACCCCATTGCGCAGGCTCAGTTACATCCCGCCAGTCGCCTGAAACCCCACCCCCATCGCCGTGAACAACGACAACGGCAACAACAAGGTATCAAGCAACGCACTGCCCGGCAGATCGACCCCGGGATAGCTCGGAGCCTCGGCGCCAAAGCGGTCCTTGGCGCAGCAGCCGCCATTGAGGGCGTAGAGGTCCAGGCGCGTCCCGGCGTACACCACCGGCGCGCCGGGCTTGGCGGCGTCGAGGGTACGGGCGGTGGCGCAGGCTGTCAGTTGCAGCGCCAGCAGCACCATCAGCAGCTTATTCATCGCTGCTCAAATGATGCTCGCCCCAGCGCGGTAGCATGTCCTGGGGGATGTTCAGCAGATTGAGAATCCGCGCCACCACGAAATCGATCAGGTCATCGATGGTCTGCGGCTGGTGATAGAACCCCGGCGAGGCCGGCAGGATCGTCACGCCCATGTTCGACAACTTGAGCATGTGCTCCAGATGAATGCTCGAATACGGCGCTTCCCGCGGCACCAGGATCAACTGCCGACGCTCCTTGAGCGTGACGTCCGCCGCCCGTTCGATCAGGTTATTGCAGGCGCCAGTAGCAATTGCCGACAGCGTGCCGGTGGAACACGGCACCACCACCATCGCCGCCGGCGCGCCGGAGCCCGAGGCCACCGGCGACATCCAGTCTTCCTTGCCATACACCCGGATCTGCCCCGCCGCCGCTCCCGTGTACTCAGTGAGGAAGGCCTGCATCATCTGGGTCTTGGGCGGCAGGGTCACGTCGGTTTCCGTCGCCATCACCAGTTGCGCCGCCTTGGAGATCAGGAAATGCACCTCGCGGTCTTCCCGCACCAGGCAATCGAGCAGGCGCAAGCCATACTGGGCGCCGGACGCACCGGTCATCGCCAGGGTGATGCGTTCCGGGCCGTTGCTCATTTCAGCGCCTCGGCCAATTTGCCGTGCAGGCCGCCGAAGCCGCCGTTGCTCATGATCACCACGTGGGTGCCGGGTTGGGCCTGGCTCTTCACACGTTCGATGATGCCTTCCAGCGAATCGCTGACAATCGCCGGCACGCTGCACAGCGCGGCGGTGGCGCCCAGGTCCCAGCCCAGGTTGGCCGGTGCGTACCAGATCACCTGATCAGCATCCACCACGCTTTCCGGCAGGCCATCGCGGTGAGCGCCGAGCTTCATGGAGTTGGAACGCGGCTCGATGATGGCGATCAGCGGCGCGTCGCCGATGCGCTTGCGCAAACCGTCGAGGGTGGTGGCGATGGCGGTCGGGTGATGGGCGAAGTCGTCGTAAATGGTGATGCCACGCACTTCGGCGACTTTCTCCATGCGGCGCTTGACGCTCTTGAACGCGCTCAACGCGGCGATGCCCATGGCCGGCACCACGCCAACATGCCGGGCCGCCGCCAGGGTTGCCAGGGCGTTGGCGACGTTGTGCTGGCCGGTCAGTTCCCACTCGACCACGCCTTGGGATACGCCCTCGAACATCACCTCGAACTGCGAACCGTCGTCCTTGAGCAACTTCACCTGCCATTGCCCACCCGCGCCGGTGGTCTGCACCGGAGTCCAGCAGCCCATTTCAATCACTCGCTGCAACGCAGGCTCGGTGGTCGGGTGAATCACCAGGCCTTCACTGGGGATGGTCCGCACCAGATGATGGAACTGCCGCTCGATGGCCGGCAGATCGGGGAAGATGTCGGCGTGATCGTATTCAAGATTGTTCAAAATAGCGGTGCGCGGGCGATAGTGGACAAATTTCGAGCGCTTGTCGAAAAACGCGCTGTCGTACTCATCGGCCTCAATCACAAAAAACGGCGTGCCCCCCAGGCGCGCCGACACCGAGAAGTTCTGCGGCACACCGCCGATCAAGAAGCCCGGGCTCATGCCGGCGTGCTCCAGCACCCAGGCGAGCATGCTGCTGGTGGTGGTCTTGCCGTGGGTACCGGCCACGGCCAAAACCCAACGGCCCTGCAACACGTGGTCAGCCAGCCACTGCGGCCCGGACACGTACGGCAGGCCCTTGTTCAGCACGTACTCCACCGCCGGATTGCCACGGGACATGGCGTTGCCGATGACCACCAGGTCCGGCGCCGGATCCAGCTGCGCCGGGTCATAGCCTTGGGTCAGCTCGATGCCCTGGGCCTCCAACTGAGTGCTCATCGGCGGGTAGACGTTGGCGTCGGAACCGGTCACATGATGGCCCAGCTCCTTGGCCAGGACCGCCATCGAACCCATGAAAGTGCCGCAAATACCGAGAATATGGATGTGCATAGTCGACCTCGTAAAACATGGCCGCAGGTTAGCGTAGGGAGGGGGAAATCGCACCTTGTGTTTGGTGTTGACTAATGTTCACAGGCCGATGAACGCCACCAAACCCTGTGGGAGCGGGCTTGCTCGCGAATGCGGTGGGACATTCAACAGATGCATCGGCTGACCCACCGCTTTCGCGAGCAAGCCCGCTCCCACAGGGGGATTTTCAGTGGCTGTGGGATCGGTGCTCAACGAGCAATCGCATGCTTGCGCAGCTTCCTGTACAGCGTGTTACGGCTGATACCCAACTGCTCCGCCGTGTTGGTCATATGCCAGCGCGTCTGCTCCAGCGCATTGAGCAGCGCCAGCCGCTCGGCATTTTCCAACGGATGCTCAGGCGGCGGGGTGTCCTGCACTTGTGGCCGCGCCTGCCGGATCATTGCCGGCAGATCCTCCACCTTGATCCGCCCGTCTTCACACAACGCGGCCAGGGTGCGCAGCACATTGCGCAGTTGCCGGACGTTGCCCGGCCAGTCGAAGGCCAGCAGTGCCTGGCGCGCCGGTTCGTCAAGAGTCACGCTTTCGCCGCCGCTCTCTTCGGCCAGCAGAAAGTCCAGCAACTGGGAACGGTCACTACGCTCGCGCAACGCCGGCAGGGCGATTTCCAGGCCGTTGAGCCGGTAATACAAATCTTCGCGGAAGCTGCCGTCCTGCACTCGTTCGAGTAGCTGGCGGTGGGTGGCGCTGATGATGCGCACGTTGACCGCCTCGGGCTCGCCGCCGATGGGCACCACCTGCCGGTCTTCCAGCACCCGCAGCAAACGGGTCTGCAAGGCCAGCGGCATGTCGCCAATCTCATCGAGGAACAGCGTGCCGCCATCGGCCTGTTGCAGCTTGCCGCGCATGCCCTCCTTGCGAGCACCGGTGAAGCTGCCACCGCGATAGCCGAACAGCTCGCTCTCGATCAGGCTTTCCGGAATGGCCGCGCAGTTCAGGGCCACGAAATGCTTGCCGGCGCGCTGGCTGGCGTGGTGCACGGCCTTGGCGAACGCTTCTTTGCCGGAGCCGGTTTCGCCGTGGATCAACAGCGGGACATCGCGCTCGAATACCCGCAGCGCCTTGCGAAAATGCTCCTGCAACGCCGCGTCGCCCAGGCAGATGCCCGGCAATCGCGCCGGTTCAGTGACCTTGAGCGCCGGCATGAGCGGGACCGGGACGCTGCGCGGCTGCCCGCGCACCAGGGCGAACAGGTTGCGACCGTCCCGGGTGCGCAACGGCCAACTGGCGCTGGCCTGGGCACTGGCGCGGCCCAGCAGATCATCCAGCGAGCAGTCAAAAAAGGCTTCCACAGGCTGGCCCAGCAACCCTCCGCGCCTATGCCCCAACAGGTTCAGCGCGCTCTGGTTGACCGCACAAATCCGCCCTTCACCGTCGAACGCCAGCAGCCCTTCGCTGAACAAGCCCACGGACTCGGCTTGCAGGTGAAAGCGCAGCAGCCATTGATTGTCGAAACAGCGCAGGAAATAGCAGCTCTCGATCATCTTCGCCGAGAGATTGACCAGGGCCATCGTATGGAACTGGCTCTGGCGCGACACGTCGGGCCGGGCCGAAGACACGTCGAGCACTGCGAGCAGTTCGCCATGAGGATCGAACACCGGGCTTGCCGAGCAGGTCAGGCCGGTGTGGCGGCCGCGAAAATGTTCTTCCTGGTGGATGGTCAGGGCCTGGCGCTCCACCAGGCAGGTGCCGATGCCGTTGGTGCCTTCGCAGGCTTCGCTCCAATCGGCGCCGAGCCAGAGACCGGCGCGCTCGAAAATCTTGCGTTCGCTGGGGGCGGTGACGCAATTGAGGATCACGCCCCGGGCGTCGGTGAGCAACACCGCGTGGCCGACGCCGGAGAGCTGCTGGTGCAGGCTGTTCATTTCGTTGCCGGCGATGTGCAACACCTGTTGCAGACGCTCGCGGCTTTCCAGCACCCGGCCATGTTCGAGCACCGTCGGCGCGAGGTTCTGCGCCGGGTCGAGGTGATAGTCCTCCAGGCAACGCAGCCAGGAACGGGCAATCGACGGGTCGCTGCCGGGGCCTTGCAGATGCGCCTTGCCCTGGGTAACCGTCAGGACCTGCTGGGCGTGGCGGCTCAAATGGTTGCTGTGCATTTTTTATTATTCTCCCCGAAGGATGCAGCTTCACTGGAGCGACGGTACAACTGTGGCGAACATCGAACCTGTGGCGAGGGAGCTTGCTCCCGCTCGACTGCGCAGCAGTCGCATTCGGTTTGGTGCGAAGCTTTTTGGGGCTGCTTTGCAGCCCAGCGGGAGCAAGCTCCCTCGCCACAAGAGCTCGCTCGTCATAAAAGCTTGCTGGCCACATCAATGTCGTTGCCCAGCATCCTCCAGCCCAACCCGCAATGCAATGCTGGCGCGACCGGTCAGTCATCCGCTGTCTCAGGGATGGCACAAACTGTCACCCGCCCTGTATCGCATTCGTCACGCAGTGCTTCCGTCTGTCCGACGGATTAGTCCTAAAGTCTTGATTTACGGGCCCTGCAAGGCAATGGCCCAACCTTTGCTCTAGGCTTGTTACCAGCGCGAAAGGCGCGGCTCCCTAATAAGCACAAAAGCCAAGGAGACTCATCATGCGTTACGCTCACCCAGGTACCGAAGGCGCTATCGTTTCGTTCAAGAGCAAATACGGTAACTACATCGGCGGCGAGTTCGTCGCGCCGGTCAAAGGTCAGTACTTCACCAATACGTCCCCGGTCAATGGCCAGCCCATCGCCGAATTCCCGCGCTCCACGGCCGAAGACATCGATAAAGCCCTGGACGCCGCCCACGCCGCCGCTGATGCCTGGGGCGCCACCTCGGCCCAGGCCCGTTCGCTGATCCTGCTGAAAATCGCCGACCGCATCGAGCAGAACCTCGAAACCCTGGCGATCACCGAATCCTGGGACAACGGCAAGGCCGTGCGCGAAACCCTCAATGCCGACATTCCGCTGGCTGCCGACCACTTCCGCTACTTCGCCGGCTGCCTGCGGGCCCAGGAAGGCGCGGCCGCCGAGATCGACGGCAACACCGTGGCCTATCACATCCATGAACCGCTGGGCGTGGTCGGGCAGATCATCCCGTGGAACTTCCCGCTGCTGATGGCCGCCTGGAAACTCGCCCCGGCCCTGGCCGCCGGTAACTGCGTGGTGCTCAAGCCTGCCGAGCAAACCCCGCTGGGCATCAGCGTGCTGATGGAGCTGATCGGCGACTTGCTGCCGCCGGGCGTGCTGAACGTGGTGCAAGGTTTCGGCAAAGAAGCCGGCGAAGCCCTCGCCACCAGCAAGCGCATCGCCAAGATCGCCTTCACCGGCTCGACCCCGGTGGGCTCGCACATCATGAAATGCGCGGCCGAGAACATCATCCCGTCCACCGTGGAACTGGGCGGCAAGTCGCCGAACATCTTCTTCGAAGACATCATGCAGGCCGAACCGAGCTTCATCGAAAAAGCCGCCGAAGGCCTGGTGCTGGCGTTCTTCAACCAGGGCGAAGTCTGCACCTGCCCATCCCGCGCCCTGGTGCAGGAGTCGATCTACGACGAATTCATGCAAGTGGTGATGAAGAAGATCGAGCAGATCAAGCGCGGCGACCCGCTGGACACCGACACCATGGTCGGCGCCCAGGCGTCCGAGCAGCAATTCGACAAGATCCTTTCGTACCTGGAAATCGCCAAGGGCGAAGGCGCGCAGCTGCTGACCGGCGGCGCGGTGGAAAAACTCGAAGGCAACCTGGCCAGCGGTTACTACATCCAGCCGACCCTGCTCAAGGGCACCAACAAAATGCGCGTGTTCCAGGAAGAAATCTTCGGCCCGGTGGTGAGCATCACCACCTTCAAGGATGAAGCCGAAGCCCTGGCGATCGCCAACGACACCGAGTTCGGCCTCGGCGCCGGCCTCTGGACCCGCGACATCAACCGCGCCTACCGCATGGGCCGGGCGATCAAGGCCGGTCGCGTCTGGACCAACTGCTACCACCTGTACCCGGCTCATGCCGCGTTCGGTGGCTACAAGAAGTCCGGCGTTGGTCGTGAAACCCACAAGATGATGCTCGATCACTACCAGCAGACCAAAAATTTGCTGGTGAGCTACGACATTAATCCGTTGGGATTCTTCTAAGCCCCCTCTGGAGTGACGCAGGTAGGTCCTGCGTCGCTCTTTAGATAGTTTTCGCGAGCAAGCCCGCTCCCACAGGGATTTGCGTCGGCTCACAGGCCCCTGTGGGAGTGGGCTTGCTCGCGAAGGCTTCCTCACAAACACCACAAAACCAATGCCCCACAGCCCTGGCATAACCCTTGCGTGCCCGCTCCACACCCCAACCACCGAAAGTCCACCAAAGATCAAAAACCAAGAGAGGACTTATGACGACTACCAACCAACTCAAACCCACACTCGGCACCCTGCATTTATGGGGCATCGCCGTCGGCCTGGTGATTTCCGGCGAGTATTTCGGCTGGAGTTACGGCTGGGGCACGGCAGGGACGCTGGGCTTTCTCGTCACCGCACTGATGGTGGCGTTGATGTACACCTGTTTCATCTTCAGCTTCACCGAGCTGACCACCGCGATTCCCCACGCCGGCGGGCCGTTCGCCTACAGCCGACGGGCCTTTGGTGAGAAAGGCGGATTGATCGCCGGGATCGCCACCTTGATCGAGTTCGTCTTTGCGCCCCCGGCCATCGCCATGGCCATCGGCGCCTACCTGAACGTGCAGTTCCCGGACCTGGACCCGAAAGTGGCGGCGGTTGGCGCCTACTTCGTGTTCATGACCCTGAACATCCTCGGCGTCAGCATCGCCGCGGCGTTCGAACTGGTGGTCACCGTGCTGGCGGTCGCCGAGTTGCTGGTGTTCATGGGCGTGGTCGCGCCGGGCTTCAGCTTCAGCAACTTCGTGTTGAACGGCTGGTCTGGTGCAAATGAGTTCAGCCTCGCCTCAATTCCGGGCATTTTCGCGGCGATTCCCTTCGCGATCTGGTTCTTCCTCGCCATCGAAGGCGCGGCCATGGCCGCCGAAGAAGCCAAGGACCCGAAACGCACGATTCCCCGGGCCTATGTCAGCGGTATCCTGACCCTGGTGTTCCTGGCTATCGGCGTGATGATCATGGCTGGCGGCGTGGGCGACTGGCGGCAACTGTCGAACATCAACGACCCGTTGCCTCAGGCGATGAAAGCGGTGGTCGGCAACAATTCGACCTGGATGCACATGCTGGTGTGGATCGGCCTGTTCGGCCTGGTGGCGAGTTTCCACGGAATCATCCTCGGCTACTCGCGGCAGTTCTTCGCCCTGGCCCGGGCCGGTTACCTGCCCCGCAGCCTGGCGAAACTGTCGCGCTTCCAGACCCCGCACCGGGCGATCCTGGCCGGCGGCGTGATCGGCATCGCGGCGATCTACAGCGACGGCCTGGTCAACCTGCAAGGCATGAGCCTGACGGCGGCGATGATCACCATGTCGGTGTTCGGCGCCATCGTGATGTACATCATCAGCATGCTCAGCCTGTTCCGCCTGCGTAAGGTCGAACCGAACCTGGAACGCACCTTCCGCGCCCCGGGCTACCCCATCGTACCGGGCATCGCGCTGTTCCTGGCGGTGGTGTGCCTGATCGCCATGGCCTGGTTCAACATGTTGATCGGCCTGGTGTTCCTGGCGTTCATGATCGTCGGCTACCTGTACTTCCAACTGACCGCCAAACAACGCTCCAGCGCCCCGGCGGACGCTATGCTTACTGGGGTTTGAAGTGAGGTGGACTGAGTTCTCTGCATGGGAACCCAGTCCCCCCTGTGGGAGCGGGCTTGCTCGCGAATGCAGTGTGTCAGTTAATGCATCTGTTGAATGACACACCGCATTCGCGAGCAAGCCCGCTCCCACAGGGTTCAGTCACAGGTTCCAGTGTTGTATTTGAATTCATTATAAGAACCAGGAGGACACCGCCCCATGGCCGCATTCGTCCATTCCGTCGGCGCCCAGACCTACCGCTTCGACTGCCTCAAAGACCTGATGGCCAAGGCCAGCCCGGCGCGTTCCGGGGATTTCCTGGCCGGGGTCGCCGCCCTCAACGACGGCGAACGCGTGGCCGCGCAAATGGCCCTGGCCGACCTGCCCCTGAGCCATTTCCTACAAGAAATGGTGATTGCCTACGAGGCCGACGAAGTCACCCGGCTGATCGTCGACACTCACGACAAACAAGCCTTCGCCACTGTCAGCCACCTCACGGTCGGTGGTTTTCGCGACTGGCTGCTCAGCGACGCCGCCGATGAACAGAGCCTGCGCGCCCTCGCGCCGGGCCTGACGCCGGAAATGGTCGCTGCCGTGTCGAAGATCATGCGCGTGCAGGACCTGGTGCTGGTGGCGCAAAAGATCCGTGTCGTCACCAAATTCCGCGGCACCCTCGGCCTGCGTGGGCGACTGTCCACTCGCCTGCAACCCAACCACCCTACAGATGAACCCGCCGGGATCGCCGCGAGCATCCTCGACGGCCTGCTCTACGGCAACGGCGACGCCATGATCGGCATCAACCCGGCCACCGACAGCACCGCCTCGATCTGCGCCATGCTGGAAATGCTCGACGCCATCATCCAGCGCTACGACATCCCGACCCAAGGCTGCGTGCTGACCCACGTCACCACCTCCATCGAAGCGGCCAATCGTGGCGTACCGCTGGACCTGGTGTTCCAGTCCATCGCCGGCACCGAAGCGGCCAACGCCAGTTTCGGCATCAACCTGAACATCCTGAAAGAAGGCTACGACGCCGGGCTGAGCCTGAATCGCGGCACCCTGGGCAACAACCTGATGTATTTCGAGACTGGCCAGGGCAGTGCCCTGTCGGCCAACGCCCACCACGGCGTCGATCAACAGACCTGCGAAACCCGGGCCTACGCCGTGGCGCGACATTTCAACCCGTTCCTGGTGAACACGGTTGTAGGATTCATCGGCCCGGAATACCTCTACAACGGCAAACAGATCATCCGCGCCGGCCTCGAAGACCACTTCTGCGGCAAGCTTCTGGGCGTGCCGATGGGCTGCGACATCTGCTACACCAACCACGCCGAAGCCGATCAGGACGACATGGACACCCTGCTGACCCTGCTGGGCGTGGCCGGAATCAACTTCATCATGGGCATCCCCGGCTCCGACGACATCATGCTCAACTACCAGACCACCTCGTTCCACGACGCGCTCTACGCGCGCCAGACCCTGGGCCTGAAACCGGCGCCGGAGTTCGAGCAGTGGCTGGCCAACATGGGCATCTTCACCCAGGCCGATGGCCGGGTGCGGTTCGGCGACAACCTGCCGCCAGCGTTTCGTCATGCCTTGGCTCATTTGGGATGAGTGATAAACGGATGGATAAACAACCTGTCGATTCGCAAAACCCCTGGCTGGAACTGCGCCGCCTGACCCCGGCGCGCATCGCCCTGGGCCGCACCGGCACCAGCCTGCCAACCCAGGCGCAACTGGACTTCCAATACGCCCACGCCCAGGCCCGGGATGCGGTGCACCTGGCGTTCGATCACCAGGGCCTTCGTGCGCAACTGAGCGAACGGGGCCGCGAGAGCCTGCTGCTTCACAGCGCCGCCAGTGATCGCCACAGCTACCTGCAACGCCCGGACCTCGGGCGACGGCTGGACGAGGCGTCGGTAAAAGTGCTGGATGATTACGCAGCAGCGCACCCCGGCGGCGTCGACTTGGCCATCGTCGTGGCGGACGGCCTGTCGGCGCTGGCAGTGCATCGCCACACCCTGCCATTTTTGGCGCGCCTGGAAGAACAGATCGCCGCTGATGGCTGGTCGGTTTCCCCGGTGGTCCTGGTGGAACAAGGCCGGGTCGCCGTGGCCGATGAAGTGGCGCAGCGGCTCGGCGCGAAAATGTCGGTGATTCTAATCGGCGAACGCCCCGGCCTCAGCTCGCCCGACAGCCTGGGCCTGTATTTCACCTACAACCCCAAGGTCGGCCTGACCGACGCCTACCGTAACTGCATCTCCAACGTCCGGCTCGAAGGCTTGAGCTACGGCATGGCGGCCCACCGCCTGGTGTACCTGATGCGCGAGGCCTGTCGCAGGCAGTTTTCGGGGGTCAATCTGAAGGACGAAGCCCAGGTTCACACTCTAGAGTCGGAAAATGCCGCCGATATGAAAGGTAATTTCCTACTGATGCCGCCCAAAGGCTGATCCGTATGTCCGATTGCGTTTTTGATCCGCTTTCAGGCAGCATCAAAAGCACGGCAGAGCGCCGTTGTTGTCAGACTCTGTGTCGACCTTTGTAAACGAGACCTGCCATGCGGATTATCCATGCGACCCTGGAACACCTGGACCTGCTGACCCCCTTGTTCGTCAAATACCGAGAATTCTATGGCTCCCTGCCATACCCGGATTCCTCCCGGGCGTTCCTGGAAAAGCGCCTGCGCCGCAAAGAGTCGGTGATCTACCTGGCCCTGCCGGATGACGACGACAGCAAACTGCTCGGTTTCTGCCAGCTTTACCCAAGCTTCTCGTCGCTGTCGCTCAAGCGCGTGTGGATCCTCAACGACATCTACGTCGCCGAAGACGCCCGCCGCCAACTGGTGGCCGACCACCTGATACGCACCGCAAAGAAAATGGCCAAGGAAACCCACGCCGTGCGCATGCGCGTCTCCACCAGCAGCCACAACAAAGTCGCGCAGAAAACCTACGAGTCGATAGGCTTCAAGGAAGACACCGAGTTCAAAAACTACGTGCTGCCGATCAGCGACGAGCTCTGACACACCACATCACCCCCTTGTGGCGAGGGGACTCATCCCGCTGGGGCTGCAAAGCAGCCCCCAAACAAACCCACTGACACACCACCTTGGGCAGCACAGCCCCCAACAAGCCCACTGACACACCACCACCCCGTGGCGAGGGAGCTTGCTCCCGCTGGGCTGCACAGCAGCCCCACCCCCTGACCACGCGGTACATCAGACACACCGCCAAGGGGAGCGCTCCGCACTCCAGCGGGAGCAAGCTCCCTCGCCACAGGGGTAATTCATCGCCTGGAAATCCCCCGCTACAAACTCAACGCCTCCTTCACAATGCCCCCCGACAGCACAGCACCCAAAAACCCACTGACACACCACCCCCGTGGCGAGGGAGCTTGCTCCCGCTGGGCTGCGCAGCAGCCCCAAAACCTGACCACGCGGTGCATCAGACACACCGGCAAGGGGAGCGCTGCGCACTCCAGCGGGAGCAAGCTCCCTCGCCACGGGGTATTTGATTGCCTGGAAATCCCCCGCTACAAACTCAACGCCTCCTTCACAATCCACCCCGTATAATCCCGATCTTCCCGGCTTGTAAGAAAAAGCTACAAACCCCGTAGCCCAACGCCAAAGCCCGACCCACCCGCCTGCCGAGTCGGGCCACCACCAAGGTGCATTACATGGATTTCAACCCTCTCGACCTCATCCTGCATCTCGACGTGTACCTCGACATGCTGGTGACCAACTACGGCACCTGGGTTTACGCCATCCTGTTCCTGGTGATCTTCTGTGAAACCGGCCTGGTGGTGATGCCTTTCCTGCCCGGCGACTCGCTGCTGTTCATCGCCGGCGCCGTCGCCGCCGGTGGCGCCATGGACCCACTGCTGCTGGCCGGCCTGTTGATGCTCGCGGCGATCCTCGGCGACAGCACCAACTACCTCATCGGCCGCACCGCCGGCGAAAAACTGTTCAGCAACCCGAACTCGAAAATCTTCCGCCGCGACTATCTGCAGCAAACCCACGACTTCTACGACAAGCACGGCGGCAAAACCGTAACCCTGGCGCGCTTCCTGCCGATCATCCGCACCTTCGCCCCCTTCGTCGCCGGCGTCGGCAAAATGAACTACCTGCGTTTCCTCGGCTTCAGCGTCCTCGGCACCGTCCTGTGGGTCGGCGGCCTGGTCACCCTCGGTTACTTCTTCGGCAACGTGCCATTCATCAAGCAGAACCTGTCGCTGCTGGTGGTGGGCATCATCCTGCTGTCGCTGCTGCCGATGATCATCAGCCTGGTGCGCAGCAAAATGAGCCAGCGCGCCTCGAAGGCCTGATCGCCCATGTGGTCCCTGAGCACCTGGCGCCGCCGACGCACCCTCGCCAAACACCCCGTTGCCGAAGACACCTGGCAACGGGTGCGCCAGCAGCTGAGCTTCCTCGACGGCATCAGCGCCGCCGAAGACCAATGGCTGCGCGAAGCCTGCGTACTGTTCCTCCACGACAAACACCTGACCACCCTGCCCGGCGTCGAACTGCACCAGGAACAACGCCTGCTGCTCGCCGCCCAGGCCCAACTGCCGCTGATGCACCTGGGCGAACTGAACTGGTACCAGGGCTTCCACGAAATCGTCCTCTACCCCGACGACTTCCTCAGCCCCCAGCGCCACCGCGACGCCAGCGGCATCGAGCACGAATGGGACGGCGAACACAGCGGCGAAGCCTGGCCCCAGGGCCCGATCATCCTGGCCTGGGACGGCGTGATGGCCAGCGGCGGCTGGGACGGCTACAACCTGGTGATCCACGAACTGGCGCACAAACTCGACATGCTCAACGGCGACGCCAACGGCCTGCCACCGCTGCACGCCGACATGCGCGTCCAGAACTGGGCCGACGCCATGCAACAGGCCTACGACGACCTCAACCGCCAACTGGACCACGACCCGGACGCCGAAACCCTCATCGACCCCTACGCCGCGGAAAACCCCGCCGAGTTCTTCGCCGTCACCAGCGAATACTTCTTCAGCGCCCCGGACCTGCTGCACCAGGCCTATCCGAAGGTCTACTCGCAGCTTCAAGCCTTCTACCGTCAGGATCCGTTGGCCCGGCTGCGGCAACTTCAAGCCGAAGATCCGGTCTATCAGGCGTCGTCCCAAGGTCTCTAAGACTTTGGCAACGTGGCATCGGCAGGCGAATATGCCTATAATCGCCGCCACTTTTTGGTCAATCCGACCAGTCATTTGGTCAACTAACGGGGGCACCGCCCAATGAGCTACAGCAAGATTCCGGCTGGCAAAGACCTGCCGAACGACATCTACGTCGCGATCGAAATCCCGGCCAACCACGCCCCGATCAAATACGAAATCGACAAAGACAGCGATTGCCTGTTCGTTGACCGTTTCATGGCCACCCCTATGTTCTACCCGGCCAACTACGGTTACATCCCCAACACCCTGGCCGACGACGGTGACCCCCTCGACGTGCTGGTCGTGACCCCTTACCCAGTTGCCCCAGGCTCGGTCATCCGCGCCCGTCCGGTCGGCATCCTGAACATGACCGACGACGGCGGCGGCGATGCCAAAGTCATCGCAGTGCCACACGACAAACTGTCGCAACTGTATGTCGATGTGAAGGAATACACCGACCTGCCACCGCTGCTGATCCAGCAGATCGAGCACTTCTTCGCGAACTACAAAGATCTCGAAAAAGGCAAGTGGGTCAAGATCGAAGGCTGGGCCGGTGCAGACGCCGCCCGCGAAGCCATCACCAAGTCGGTTGCCGCCTACAAAGGCTGAAACCGAACTTAAAGAAAACCCCGGTTTGCCCCGGGGTTTTTTTATGTCTTAATGAAGCTTAATACTTGCTCGTATTAATACCGTTTACCTGCGTTTACCGAGCCCATTTCAATTCCTGCAAACGGAAAAATCGTCTTATAAATATGAACGACATGTTTATTGCCGAAAACACACTCGTCTCTAAACTTTCCGTTTATGAAAAAGATCTCCAGTGGCGACCGCTTCAGAGCCCTTCTTAAAGAAGCCCATATCCGTTCCGCCGACTTCGCGAAGTTATACGGCGTGAAATCCCAACACGTGAACAACTGGTTCAACCGTGGCATCCCGCCGGGGCGCATCCACTCCATCGCCAGCCTGCTGACCGTCAGCCCGCAATGGCTCGCCACTGGCGAAGGCCCGCAAACCCCACTGGGCCTCGGCCCCGGTACCACCTACGACGCCGCCGAAGTCCAGGGCGTCTACACCGTGCCGGAAACCACGGACATCGAACTGCCCTACTACAAGGAAGCCCCCATCGCCCCCGGCGAAACCAAGACCCACGTCATCGAAATCCCCGACCAATCCATCCGCCTGCCCCGCAGCCACCTCGACTCCCTGGAAATAAACCCCAGCGACGCCATCTGCACCACCATGGTCGGCGACAGCATGGCCGACCGCATCGAAGACGGCTCCACCCTCGCCATCGACCGCGGCCTGACCCAAATCATCGACGGCCAGATCTACGCCCTCGAACACGACGGCATGCTGCGCATCAAATACCTGCACCGCATCCCCGGCAACCGCCTGCGCCTACGCAGCCACAACCACACCGCCTACCCCGACGAAGTCTTCAGCGTCGAACAGATCGAAGCGCAGAACATCCGCGTCATCGGCTGGGTCTTCTGGTGGTCCACCCTAACCAAACAACGCCCACCCGTATTCGAATAACCCAACCCCACCGCAGCTCCCGTGGCGAGGGAGCTTGCTCCCGCTGGGCTGCGAAGCAGCCCCACTCTTTTTGCATACCGCTAACCCAATGATTCAACACAACTTCCACTGGGATTTTCCCCAAAACCCACGTATCCTCCGCCCCACATTTGCGAGCCCACGCCTCGCACCGACAAGGCAGACCACTCTCTGACCAAGTCCCCACAGCCGGCCGCAAGAGCCGGGTGTACGTTTTGAAGGCTGGTGAGGTTTGTCAAAAACGAACTGAGTCAGTCAACGAGAAGCCGGCCATAAGCCGGCTTTTTAACTTTCAAAACCCTTGATTTCATTGGCTTGCATCGGGCCTAGCCATCACACAGGGTGTCTTCGACTGGCAGAAATCAGCCAGGTGCGGTCATCGAAGACGATAACGCTTATGTCACAAATTGCTCCTTAGATGGCTACAGAGACAGGGCGACTCAGTCAGATGCCGTTATTAGTGGCTCGCCATGCCGATTGCTGTGGCGTTTAGAAGGTGACGGCGTGTATCTTCACACGCACTATGGCCTATCGACATGTATTTAGGCGCTGAGCGCGAGTTTCGCTGAACATGCCCTGCTGAAAGGACATGTCTAGCCGTTAGGGAATGACCAGATGACCCCCACCGAACAACAATTTTTCACTGAACTCGAAAAGAAGCTCTGGACGGCCGCTGATAAGCTGCGCTCTTCCTTGGATGCATCGGTTTACAAGCACGTGGTACTTGGCCTGATTTTTCTCAAGTACGTATCCGACGCTTTCGAGGAACGCCAGCGCGAGCTGCGCGCGCAACTCACCAACCCTGCCGACGATTACTTCATGGACCCGGCGGATTACGGCGACCTTGGCAGCGAAGAGTACGAAGAGAATGTCGCCGCCGAGCTGGAGGTACGCGACTACTACACCGAGAGAAACGTTTTCTGGGTGCCGATGGAGGCGCGCTGGCAAACCCTGCGTGAGTTAGCGCAACTGCCACCCGGCGAACCTTTGCCCTGGAACGCGCCGGGTAAAGACACGGCAGAAAAGATGCGTACCGTCGGCTGGCTGATCGACAACGCTATGGAAGCGATCGAGCGCGAGAACGTCAAACTCAAGAACGTGCTCAACAAGGAGTTTTCCCGCACCCAGCTCGACAGCCACAAGTTGGCCGACCTGATCGCCCACTTCTCCGACACCAACTTCAGCCAGCCTAGCTATAACGGCCAGCCGCTCAACCTAAAGAGCAAAGACATCCTTGGCCACGTCTACGAATACTTCCTTGGCCAGTTTGCGCTGGCGGAGGGCAAAAAGGGCGGCCAGTACTACACCCCCAAAAGCATCGTTACGCTGATCGTGGAGATGCTGCAACCGTTCAAGGGGCGGGTGTACGACCCCGCCATGGGTTCGGGCGGTTTTTTTGTTCAAAGCGAGGAATTTATTGCCGAGCATGGCGGCAAAGTAGTCAACGGCAAGACTGGCCAGATCAGTGTTTATGGCCAGGAAAGCAACCCCACCACCTGGAAGCTGGCAGCCATGAACATGGCCATCCGCGGGCTGGACTTCAACTTTGGCGGTCAGTCTGGCGACACCCTGCAAAACGACCTGCACCCCGATCTGCGCGCAGACTACGTGATGGCCAACCCGCCCTTCAATATGAAGGAATGGTGGAGCGCCAAGTTGGAACAAGACCCTCGCTGGCTGGTGGGCACGCCTCCGCAAGGAAACGCCAACTTCGCCTGGCTGCAGCACATGCTCTACCACCTCGCCCCCACTGGAAGCATGGCGCTGCTGCTGGCCAATGGCTCGATGAGCAGCAACACCAACAACGAAGGCGAGATCCGCAAGCAGCTGATCGAGCAAGACTATGTGGAATGCATGGTCGCGCTACCGGGACAGTTGTTTACCAATACTCAAATTCCGGCCTGTATCTGGTTCCTCACCAAAGACAAAGCCAACGGCTTTAACCTCGACAAGAAGAAGCGTGACCGGCGCGGCGAGTTCCTATTTATCGACGCTCGCCAGCTCGGCTATATGAAAGACCGCGTGCTGCGCGACTTCACGCTTGGCGATATCAAGACAGTAGCGGACACCTTCCACGTCTGGCAGCACGGAGAGGGCTACGAAAACGTGGCTGGCTTCTGCTATTCGGCCTCGCTGGACGATATCCGTAAGCACGAGCATGTGCTAACGCCAGGGCGCTATGTGGGTGCAGAGGCGCAGGAGAACGACGGTGAAGCTTTTGCCGACAAAATGGCGCGGCTGACGGCGCAGTTGGCGGAGCAGTTCGGGGAGAGCGCCAAACTGGAGGGGGAGATCAAGAAGAGCTTGGCGGGGTTGGGTTATGCGTTTGAAGGCTGAACCGCTGGTATCCATGTGTGAGGCGATCGTTGACTGCCCTCACTCCACCCCGGTGTGGACGAATACTGGTTTTGTCGTTCTACGAAATCAGAATATCAAGGGCGGACGACTTGACCTATCGTCACCAAGCTATACGGACGAAGAGCATTTCAAGCAACGCGTGCGTCGCATGGCTCCCCGTGCGGGAGACATTGTCATCACTCGTGAAGCGCCAATGGGCGATGTTTGCAAAATTCCTGAAGGCCTCATTTGTTGTCTTGGGCAGCGGCAGGTATTGCTGCGTCCGAAGGCAGGAGTGAATCCTGATTACTTGCTTTATGCATTGCAGTCGCCATCAGTACAGGATCAGATTCGCTGGAATGAAGGAACCGGCTCGACAGTCAGCAACATTCGAATCCCCGTTCTTGAGAAAATTGAGATCCCTCGGCTAGGACAAGCCGAAGGGCCTGTAGCTGCTGCATTGAAGTCGGTAGATGACAAGATCGACGTTAATCGTCGCATTAACCAAACCCTCGAAGCCATGGCGCAAGCCATCTTTAAGTCGTGGTTTATCGATTTTGACCCGGTCAAAGCCAAGATCGCCGCAGTTCAGGAAGGTTGTGACCCACTCCCAGCAGCAATGAGCGCCATCAGCGGCAAACCCGATGCCGACCTTGAAGCGCTGGCGCCCGAGCAATACGAACAACTCGCTGCCACCGCCGCGCTTTTTCCGGATGAGATGGAAAAGTCGGAGTTGGGTGAGATTCCGAGGGGGTGGCAAGTTCAGCGCGTTGGCAACGTGCTTGAGCTGGTTTATGGAAAAGCACTCAAGTCAACTGATAGGCAAGAAGGAAATGTGCCTGTTTATGGATCTGGCGGCATCACTGGCTACCACAACACTCCGCTTGTTCAGCATGGCTCGATCATTGTTGGTCGCAAGGGAACCGTGGGTAGTCTGTATTGGGAAGACGAGCCATTTTTCCCAATCGATACTACTTACTACGTGCGTCCATTGGCCGCTCCACTGACATTCTGCTACTACGCGATGCAGACTTTGGGGCTCGAAAAAATGAACACCGATGCAGCTGTCCCCGGGCTTAATCGGGAGAACGTTTATCGTCTCGAGTTGGTTCTCCCTGATGTGTCCGCGCTACAAAAGTTTGATTTGGATGTGTCGACACTGCGAAAAGCTATTCGCGCAAACGCTGAATCGAATAAGGCACTAGCCAATCTTCGTGACTCACTACTTCCCAAATTGTTCTCCGGTGAGCTATCGGTTGCAGAGGCCATGGCGGAGGCTGAGACATGAGCGAGTCGACGATCTCAGCCGTTGATGAACCCAATCAGAAATCCAGTGACTACTTCGAAAAAATTCCGCTTTGGGGCGCCGATGGCACTGCCAAATGTTTCGAAATCATGGCTGACGAGTTGAGTGGGCGTATTCCTGTTACGCGACTGGAGTCGTGGCGCGACTTCAATAACTTGCTGGAAAGTACATTCTTTAACCGACCCGGAGTACAACTTGTGTTTCGCGGTCATCGTCGCTTCGACTGGAGCTTGATGCCGACGCTGGGGCGACTAACTACCAATGGCATCGTCACCAGCGAGCTAGCTCAAGCGCAGTTGGAACGCTTCAAGTTTGCAGTGCGTGGGCGATTAAAGAGTCCCGACCTAGTAGCCGAAGATGATGAGCTTTGGGCAGTTGGGCAGCATTACGGTTTAATGACTCCGTTGCTGGACTGGACATACTCACCTTATGTGGCGCTGTTTTTCTCTTTTCACAAGGACGACAGCAAGGAAGAGGCAGCCAATCCTTACCGTGCTGTTTATGTACTTAACAAGAGCTTCTTGGCTGATAACGAAGAGGAAACTGGCATCCGTGTATGGGAGCCACGCAAGGACGACCACGGCCGCTTGGTGAACCAGGCTGGTTTGTTTACCTTCTCCCCTACCGACGCCACCATCGAAAATAAGTTGGCCACCGTATTGGCTGATGACGAGTTGTTTGAAGACGAAGAACTGCGTTCTGCATCCGAAGACGAGCAACCCGATATTCTGGCCAAGTACATTTGCAAGATTTATATCCGCAACGAAGAGCGCGACCCCTGTTTGCGCCATCTACGGCGTATGAACGTGCACCATGCCAGCTTGTTCCCGGACCTGCTCGGTGCCTCGGAATACTGCAATATCATCACCACCGAAGCCGAGATGGCCGCTGCTGTGCAACAGCGAGGCAAGCACCACGAAGTTACGGTCATTGAGAACGTGACGGCAACCGATCAATTGGAGTCGCAAGTGACACCGCCTGCTACTACTGCTGCCACGCTTTCGAGCATCGAAGATGTGTTGCGTATGCCTGCTGGCGCGGAGCAGGTGGAGCCTGGCCGTATTGCGCTGATGGCCGAAGAGCTTGCGTCGTCCATCGCCAAGAACAAGGTGGTGGACTGGGAAACCCGCGAAGCGGTGCAGGCTCGGTTGCGCAATGTGGTGCGGGTAGTGCTGCGCAGGTATGGTTACCCACAGTCACTGCGCGAGCAGGTGGCTGAGCAAGTCTTGGCTTTGGCCAAATTGACAGGCGGAGGCGATAGCGTATGACAATCACGCCCGCACAAATAGATATCTGGCGCGGCATCGCCTCCGAAACCCAGAACCTCGAATTCAAAGAGGCTGGCAACCAGTACGACACGCGCAAGCTTTGCCGCTACTGCGTAGCCATTGCCAACGAGGGCGGTGGGCATCTGGTGCTTGGTATTGCAGACAAACCACCGCGCGCCGTGGTGGGTAGCCAAGCCTTCCCCGACACCCAGGACATCGCCGAGAAGCTATTCCATTGGGTGGGTTTTCGCGTGGACGTAGAGGCCGTTGCTCACCCGGATGGGCGGGTTGTGGTGTTCAATATTCCGGCGCGACCCAAGGGCACGGCGTACCACCATGATGGCGCTTACCTGATGCGCTCCGGCGAAGAGTTAGTGCCGATGAGCGAGGATCAGCTGCGCAAAATTTTCGCGGAAGGGCAGCCCAGCTGGCTGGAGAACCCCTCGCTCAAGGATGTGTCCGCGCAAGATGTGGTCCAGTTGCTGGACACCCAGACGTTCTTCGACCTGATGCGTTTGCCTTACCCCACCGATCAGGATGGGGTGCTGGCTCGCTTACTGGGTGAGCGCTTGATTGAGCGCACCTCGGCGGGCTTCAACATCTTGCATATAGGTGCTGTGCTGCTGGCCAAGAACATGCGGCAGTTCCCCAACATCAGCCGTAAGGCGGCGCGTGTGATCCTGTATGCCGGCGAATCCAAGATGCAGACCGTCTCGGATGTGACCGGCGAAAAGGGCTATGCCGTAGGCTTTGCCGGGCTGGTGCAGTACGTGATGGGCAAGTTGCCGCAGAACGAGGTGATCGAAGGGGCGATTCGTAAAGAGGTCAAGTTGCTACCCGAAGTGGTGGTGCGAGAGTTGCTCGCCAATGCGCTGATCCACCAGGATTTTGATATGGGCGGCACCTCTCCTGTAGTGGAGGTTTTCAGCAACCGTGTGGAAATATCCAACCCGGGAGAGCCAATCGTGCCGGTTGAGCGTTTCATCGACGGTTACCAATCCCGCAATGAACGATTAGCCGACTTGATGCGACGCTTCGGCATTTGCGAAGAAAAGAGCAGCGGCATTGACCGGGTAATCGAAGCGGCTGAGTTGATGCAGTTGCCGGCCCCCGAGTTTTTAACCAGCCACCGCCGCACGATTGTGGTGATTCACGGCCCACGCTCATTCCGCGAGATGAATGGCAGCGACCGCGTTCGCGCGTGCTTCCAACACTGTGTTTTGCAGTATGTGCTGCGCAAACAGATGACCAATCAGTCTTTACGCGAACGCTTTGGTCTGCCCGAGGGCAGTAGCAACACGATTTCGCAGATCATTACCGCGACCATGGAACAGGGGCTGGTCAAGAGCGACCCGAACGCGCCGGACTCAAGACGCTATGCGCGGTATATCCCGGCATGGGCATAACCGTCATTTCATCGCAAATCGGCCTTGGTTACCGAATCACCATTAAGGGGTTGATTTGTATGGGTTTTCTTATTTCATCACAAACCAGGGCATCTGCCAGCTAGCCCAGGAAGGCGTAAGGGTTTCACATGTTGAACGAACAGCAACTCGAAGAACTGTGCCTGAACTGGTTCCAGCAGGTTGGCTGGCAATTTGCCCACGGCCCGGATATTGCCCCGGATAGCAGCGCCCCTGAACGCACTGACTACCGCCAGGTAGTTCTGCGAGAGCGTCTGCTGGCCGCACTGGCACGGATTAACCCGCAGATTCCAGCTGCCGTCCTTGAGCAGGCCGTGCATGCGCTGCAAACAGTGAGCGAGCCGCAGATGGTGGTGCGCAACCGCAGCGTGCACCGTTTGTTGCTCACCGGTGTGTCGGTGGAGTTTGAAGTCGGCGAGCAGAAGAAGCAGGACTGGGTGTACTTCATCGACTTTGCCCAGCCCAGCAACAACGACTTTCTGGTGGTGAACCAATTCACCATCACCGGAACTCGGCAGCCACGACGGCCCGACTTGATCGCCTTCGTCAATGGCTTACCGCTGGCCGTGGTGGAGCTGAAGAACCCCGCCAACGAACAAACAGACGTCTGGGACGCCTTTAATCAGCTGCAGACATACAAAGACGAGATCATCGACTTGTTCAACAGCAACGCTGCCTTGGTGGTGAGTGATGGCTGGACGGCGCGGGTGGGTTCGCTCACGGCTGACGCCGAACGTATGTTGCCCTGGCGCACCATCCTGAACGAAGACGACCGGCCGCGCCTACAGATGGAGCTGGAAACGGTGGTGCGTGGCTTCTTCAAGCCTGAGTTGTTTCTGGATTACGTGCGGCACTTCGTGTTGTTCGAGCAGGATGGCGACAGCATCGTCAAAAAGATTGCTGGCTATCACCAGTTCCATGCGGTTCGCGAGGCCGTGCGCGCCACGGTGATTGCCTCCCAAAATACGGATAAAGGTGTGCTTGCGGTCCACGAAGAGCGTGCGACCTATGCCAATGAGGTGCAGCCTGGTTCACGCAAAGCAGGCGTGGTTTGGCACACGCAGGGATCGGGCAAAAGCATCACCATGGCGTGCTACGCGGGCAAGCTATTGCAGCAACCCGAGATGAAGAACCCCACGTTAGTCATCGTGACCGACCGCAATGACCTGGATGGCCAGTTATTCGCCACTTTCTGCGCCGCCAGTGACCTGCTCAAGACCACCCCACTGCAAGCCGGTGACCGCGATGAACTGCGCGAGATGCTGGCTTCACGCGAGGCGGGCGGCATCATCTTCACCACAGTGCAAAAGTTCGCGCTGCAGGAAGAGGAAGAGAAGCATCCATTGCTCTCTGATCGCACCAATATCGTGGTGATATCCGATGAGGCCCACCGTAGCCAGTACGGCACCACAGGCCGGTTGGACACCAAGACAGGCAAGTACGTGTTCGGCTATGCCAAACATCTGCGTGACTCATTGAAGCACGCCACCTTCCTTGGCTTTACGGGCACGCCCATTGCTTTGGAAGACCGTGATACCCGCGAAGTGTTTGGTGACTACGTCAGCATCTATGACATTCAGGATGCCGTGGATGATGGCGCAACAGTGCCGATTTTCTATGAAAGTCGGCTTGCCAAGCTGGATGTGAACCAAGCCGAAATCAATACGCTCAATGAGCAGGTTGAAGAGGTTGTTGAAGACGAAGAAGACATCGTCAGTCGAGAAAAAACCAAAGGCGAGTGGGCCGCGTTAGAAAAGCTTGTGGGTTCAGAACCTCGCCTGCAGCAGGTGGCGCGTGACCTGATCGAGCACTTTGAGGCGCGCGTCTCTGTAGCAGACGGCAAGGCCATGGTCGTGTGCATGAGTCGCGATATATGCGCCCATCTCTATAACGCCATCGTAAGCCTGCGTCCTGACTGGCACAGCAATGACCCCGAGCTAGGGGCTATCAAGATCGTGATGACAGGATCGGCTGCCGACAAAGCCCTACTGCAGCCGCATCTTTACAGCAAGCAGGTGAAGAAACGTCTGGAAACTCGCTTCAAAGACGTAAAAGACCCGCTGAAGCTGGTGATTGTGCGCGACATGTGGCTGACGGGATTTGACGCGCCGTGTTGCCACACCATGTACATCGATAAGCCCATGAAAGGCCACAACCTGATGCAGGCCATTGCCCGCGTCAACCGGGTGTTTAAGAACAAGCCTGGCGGCCTGGTGGTGGATTACATCGGCATTGCCAACGAGCTGAAAGCGGCACTGAAGACCTATACCGATGCCAAAGGTAAGGGTGACCCCACGCACAACTCAGCTGAAGCATTGGCTGTGCTGTTAGAGAAGATGGATATCGTGCGAGGAATGATGCATGGCTTCGACTATAGCGCATTTGAGACGCGGCCGCTTGAACTACTGGTGCCCGTTGCCAACCATATTCTGGGACTCAAGGACGGGAAAACACGCTTCCTCGACACCATGCTGGCTGTGACTAAGGCCTTTTCGTTGTGTGGCACGTTGGACGAAGCCGCGCCGCTGCGTAAGGAGATTGCCTTCTTCTCGGCCATCAAGGCGGCCATTACCAAGTTCACCACTGTCGATAAGAAGCGCAGCGATGCTGAGAAGAACAGCGCGCTCAAGCAGATTCTGGACAATGCCATCATCTCTGATGGGGTGGACGATATTTTTGCGCTGGCCGGATTGGATAAGCCCAACATCGGCCTACTCTCGGATGAGTTCCTGGAGGACGTGCGGCAGATGGAAAGTCGCAACCTTGCCGTGGAGCTGCTGGAAAAACTACTGCGTGACGAAGTTAAGGCGCGCGCGCGCAACAACGTAGTGCAGGAGAAGAAGTACGGCGACCGCTTGCTGGAGACATTACGCAAGTATCACAACCGAGCGATCGAGACGGCGCAGGTTATCGAAGAACTGATCCAGATGGCCAAGGAATTCAAGGCCGCGCTGGAGCGAGAAGCTTCGTTGGGGCTGGGTCGCGATGAAATTGCTTTCTACGATGCGTTGGCTAACAACGAAAGCGCGGTGCGCGAGCTGGGTGATGAGACGCTCAAGAAAATCGCCATGGAACTTACTGAGAAGCTTCGCGCCAGTACGACTATCGATTGGCAGGTTCGTGAGAGCGTACGGGCGAAGCTGCGTATTTTGGTGCGTCGTTGTTTACAGCGGTGGAAGTACCCGCCAGACCAGCAATCAGATGCAGTGGAGTTGGTTCTGAAGCAGGCAGAGTCTCTTTCGAATGAGTGGTCACTGTGAGCCGGCAGTAATTACGAGGCCAATCGCACTGGGCAGCCAGCGTCGGTTGGCTGCTTTCGCAGATGTACCGTCACGCACCTCTCTTGTGTGGGCGCTATTTCAGTGCGGGCACAAGAGACGACTCAGTCGCTATGGGTTGCCTGAGAGTCCATAACTTATACTCCCTCCTAGACTGCGCAAAAGTAGCCACCACAGGGAAGCGTCCATGTCCGTTCCAACCTACGATCAGTTCATCGAGCCGATCTTGCGTTTTCTTGTCACCAATCCCGAGGGTGCTCTCGCTCGGGATGCCCATGAAGCGGCAGCCAAAATGCTGCAACTGACCGAAGAGCAACGTCAAGAAATAATCACCAGTGGGCAAGCCACCTATAGAAACAGAGCGGGCTGGGCGCACGATCGGCTGAAGCGTGCCGGCCTTTCCAGCAGTGCCAAACGCGGATATTGGAAACTGACTGATGCTGGCTTGGCTTATGCCAAGGACCATCCTGCTCCCTTGTCCTCCGATGAAGTGGAACATTTGGCCATCGACTACATGAATGTGAAGCTGAAGGTTGCCGCCGATGCAGCCCCACTTGATGACGAAACAGCTGTTGAACCTGACATAACCTCCGCCACCGCCAGCCCGGATGACCGGCTCGAGCAAGCCCTTCAGGAGTTGCGCAACGCAACGGCTGCCGACCTGCTGGATAACTTGTTACAGGTAAGCCCCAACCGCTTCGAAGTGATCGTACTGGATGTGCTTCATCGCCTAGGTTACGGCGCCAGCCGTAACGACCTGCAGCGGGTGGGTGGCTCTGGCGATGCCGGCATCGATGGAATTATTTCGCTCGACAAGCTGGGCCTTGAGAAGGTTTACGTGCAAGCCAAGCGATGGCAAAACACAGTGGGCCGCCCTGAACTGCAGGCCTTTTACGGTGCGCTCGCCGGACAAAAAGCCAAACGCGGTGTTTTCATTACAACGTCCGGTTTCACCGCTCATGCGATCGACTTCGCCAAATCAGTGGAAGGTATCGTGCTAGTGGACGGTATGCGGTTAGTACATCTAATGATGGATCACGAGGTGGGCGTTACGTCGCGATTACTGCGGCTGCCGACGCTAGATCGCGATTACTTTGATGAAGAATGAACTGCATCATGTGCTACACCGATGCAATGAAAAACGTATAGAACGGGACGTGGCCGCTAGGGGTCTGACGTTGCCTGTTCATGCGCGTCCAGGATGGTATTTCCAATGATCCGATTCACCCAAGGCAACCTTCTGGAAGCCAAAACCGAAGCCCTGGTCAACACGGTGAACACCGTGGGCGTGATGGGTAAAGGTATCGCGCTCATGTTCAAGGAGCGCTTCGCGGAGAACTACCGGCTGTACTCGGCTGCCTGCAAGGCTGGCGAAGTGGAAACAGGTAAGGTTCACGTGACGGCGGTCAACGAGCTGGAAGGTCCTCGTTGGATCGTGAACTTCCCCACCAAACGGCACTGGCGATCCCCGTCGCAGATGGCATGGATCACCGAAGGCTTACATGATCTGCGTCGTTTCTTGATTGAAAACGACGTGAAGTCCGTCGCGGTTCCACCGCTGGGCGCTGGCAACGGTGGTTTGAAATGGCCTGAGGTTCGCGAGCAGATTGTTGATGTGTTGAGCGATCTGGATGTCGATGTGCTGGTGTTCGAGCCTTCCAACCAATATATGAATGTCGCCAAACGTAGCGGCGTGGAAAAGCTCACGCCGGCTCGTGCGCTTATCGCCGAGCTGGTTCGACGCTACTGGGTGCTTGGCATGGAGTGCAGTCTGCTTGAGATTCAGAAGCTGGCTTGGTTTCTTGAGCGCGCCATCGAAAAGCTCCCGAATGTCGAAAACCCTTTGAACCTTCAATTCGTGGCTCACAAGTACGGGCCGTATGCCAACCGATTGGAGCATCTGCTCAACAACCTGGATGGCAGCTATCTGCACTGCGACAAGCGCATCAGTGATGCGGGTATCAGTGATGTGATCTGGTTTGACGAAGGGCGGAAAGCTTTCCTACAGGCCTACCTGCAAACCGAGGCCAAGGAGTACAGCCAAGCCTTAGAGCGCACCGCTGAATTGATCGATGGATTCGAGTCACCCTTCGGTATGGAGTTGTTGGCGACGGTGGATTGGCTGCTGAGTCAGGAAGGCGTTTCTCCGACTGTTCCTGCCGTGCGTGACGCGTTGAAGCATTGGGAGGGAGGCGCTGGGGCTGCGGCTCGTAAGAGCAAGTTGTTTGATGATCAGGCGCTGGAGATTGCGCTCAAACGGCTTACTTCCAGTAGTTTCAGGCCTGAGGTGGCGGTCTGCTAGGAAGTGTCCGTTTTACATGGCGTTCCGGTTTCTTAACGCCACAAAAAAGGTCTTGCCAAGCAAGACCTTTTTTTCATATCAGGGCAGAAGCGCCCCTTTGTTACCTCACCTCAACAATATCCAAAGCCCGATTCGCCAACAGCTCACTCAACTCAACCACCTGCTGAATCCCCAACGCCACATGCCGTCGTGAACCCTCTAGATCGGACGCCAGGTCTCCGATCATCGCGTTCGCCGAAGCGAGGTTTTCGCTGAGGGTGGCAAGCAAGCATTCGGAATCCACATCAGAAGCGATGCGATAGATGGTGTTGGGGTTGTCGGAGGTTTCTTTCTTCGGCTTGGGATTCAGGTAGTAATCCAAGGTGCGAGTCGCCGCATCATCAAACTTTTTGTTACGGGCCGATTGGACGCGGGAGACGGTTTCGTCTGTTGCTGGGGGGTTCGGTGTAATTTTGACCATGGTAGAGCTCCTAGAGTCTGTTGGAGCTGCCACCGTTCGCTGCGAAACGAATTAGGGGTGGCAGCTGTACGCGGGTTCGCAGACCGGGACTCTAGGGACCGGCAGACCCGAAGGTCTCCCACGCACAGCCACCTCTGACGAAACCACAGACATGGGCGATCTGCTTTCGAAGGTGACGTTGTGCGCCTATAGAGTCCGGGCTGCGAAACCCGATCACTGATGAGCAGTGACAGGATTCAAGTTACCGAGACGACCTAAAGCGCACAAGCCGGCGGATTCTGGCGTAGTTGTAGGTAATGGCGCAAGGCGGTGTGGGTCGGGGCTGATCCTAGGGCGTCACAATAAACAGCGGGCCGGGGTGTAGGGTGTCATGTCGTCAAAAGTCGATTTTGACGACACGTTATGAGGATATGTCGTTGGTGGCGACATGAGATTTGAGAGCGGTGGGGATAGAAATATTGCTATCGCGAGCAGGCTCGCTCCCACATGGGGAGCAGTCAGGCTCACGCTTATGCAATTGCGCAAACGAAACTCCTGGCGTGACCGGCTTCCGCCCCCATTAAGGTTATGGCTGGTTCATCGATGGGGTCGAGTCGAACCAGGTTCATGCCCTCACGTCGGTAAACCGAGCTGCCGCCTGAATCAGCGTGAACCACATATCCTCCATGCTTCACGCCCACGCGAGCCTTCGCGAGGGCAATGCTGGCCGAGACCAGGATATGAAAGTCCAGCACATTGTTCTTATGCAAAACCGTCGCGCCAATAAAATGCTCTGCGCATATTTCCAGAGCGATTTGCAGGTCACGGACAGCAGGAGTTTCTCGGTAACTGCCCGGCATGAATATCTTATCGGCCCAGAACTGCGCCTCAGCCAGTTCTTCCAGCCCATCATTTCCGATATTGGGGTAGCGCTTATGCTGATAGAAGACGTTTCCGTCCCAAATGATGAAGCCGGTATTTCTGACGATTCCATCCCTGGCTTCCGACCCTCTTGCTTCGATTTTCGCAATCTCCGCCTTCGTAGTCTTTGCATAGTGGCCATAAATGCCTTTATTCAGGAGATCACGCTGTGGAATTTCGCCCACGACCGCATCCATTTCCTGACTGTATTTTGGCTTATTGATATTTCTGGTTTGTCCCCACGATTTCAACTTCCCGGTCTCCCTTTTCAGCATCCTGGAATCCGGGCGCATCATTGACTTGAACCACAGCGTCGTGCCTGGAACCAGTATCAACCATGGGTTTCTCTTTGAAACGTCCACCAACGTTGCCCGGATGGTTTCTTTTTCCTCCTCTGAAAGAAGCGTGTCAGGCATGTCCTTGGAGAAAAAATACTCGGGCGCGACGACCAGACAATAATCCAGTCGATGTTGATCGGCATTTTTGGCGAAGGCCGTTTTCGCCATGCCCTCCAAGGCCCCGATTCTTTGGTGGATGGCGACGAGGCTGTTATCAGTAGGGATTCGTAATTTGCGTGTATCGAAGTCCCAGATCACGACCAGTACGTTCGGCATCCTTCCTCCCGCCCTGGCTGCTGATCGGTGCCGCAGGCCGGGTTGGCCGCATTGGGTGGGAGGCACTGGCGCATTTTCCAGGAAAATTCAGCTTAGATGAGTCAGGGCGATTTGGCTGACAGCCCCTGAAAAATCTATGTGGCACGCCGGATTCGAGGCCCTTTCGGATGCTTTCAGAAAAAAACATCGGGCAGGTGACCAAGCCTGCCCGATGCCAACGACCTGAACCCATCACCCCAACGTATTCAAACAAACCACCTTCGGCTGGGTCATTTCCTCATAGGCAAACCGCACCCCTTCCCGCCCAAGGCTGCCGTATTTGGAGCCGCCAAACGGCATGGCATCGAAACGAAAATCAGACGAGTCGTTGATCATCACGCCGCCGGCTTCGATGCGTCGTGCAGCGCTCATCGCAGTAGCCAGGTCGTTGGTGAAGATCCCGGCATGCAAGCTGTACTCAGGCTCGTTGGCCAATTCCACCGCTTCATCAAACGTCTCGAACGGTTGCAACACCACCACCGGGGCGAAGACTTCGTTGCGCCACAGGCGGCTGGTGTGGTTGACGTTTTCCAGGACGGTGGCGGCGTAGCAGGCGCCTTGGCGGTGGTGGCCGCAGAGTAAGGTGGCGCCTTCTTGCAGGGCTTCGTTGACCACTTGTTCGGCGTTTTGCGCGGCGTGGGGGGAGATCATCGGGCCGATGTCGGTGTCGGCCAGCAGGGGGTTGCCGACGACGAGGGCTTGGGCCTGGTTGACGAAGCGTTCGCGGAAGGCTGCGTAGATCGGCGCCTGGATCAGCAGGCGTTGGGTGCCGATGCAGTTTTGGCCGGCGGCCCAGAAGGCGCCGGAGAGGCAGCTGTCGACGGCGGCGTCGAGGTCGCAGTCGGCCATGACGATGACGGGGGCGTTGCCGCCCAGGTCCATGGCGAGTTTTTTCAGGCCGGCGGTGCGGGCGATTTGTTCGCCGGTGATGAAGCCGCCGGTGAAGGAGATCATTCGCACTTCGCGGGCGGCGACCAGGGCTTTGCCCAGTTCGGCGCCGCCGGTGGCGACGGTGACCACGGTTTCGGGCAGGCCGGCGCTGACCAGGTACGAGACCAGTTTGAGCGCCGACAGCGGGGTCAGCTCGGACGGTTTGAGGATCACCGCGTTGCCGCCGGCAATGGCCGGGCCGAGTTTGTGGGCCACTAGGTTGAGCGGGTCGTTGTAGGGGGTGATGGCGACGATCAGGCCCAGGGGCTCACGGGTGAACCAGCCTTGGCGCGACTCGGCGCCGTCGTAGGCGTCGAACGGCACTACTTCGCCGGCGTTGCGCCGGGCTTCTTCGGCGGAGAGCTTGAGGGTGTTGATGCAGCGTTTGACTTCCTTTTCCGCCTGTTTGAGGGTCTTGCCGGCTTCGTCAACGATCAGCCGGGCGAAGATCCGGGCATCGCGTTGGATGTTCGCGGCGGCCTGTTCGAGGATGCTGGCGCGGCGATGCCGGGGCAGCGCGGCGCAGGCTTGGGCGCCGCTGCGAGCGGTCGCAAGCAGTTGTGGCACTTGCGCGGCGCATACGTCCGCCACCGTGCCGACGAGGCTGCCGTCGAACGGGTTGAGGACGTCAATGTGCGGCTCTGCCACGGCCAGGGCCAGACGAGATACGTTCATGGTGGTCTCCTAGTTGCGCGCGGCAGATTGGTGGATGGCGATGATGTCCGACAGCAGGGCGAACGCGGTTTCCGTGCGCCCTGCCCCAGGGCCGGACACGGTCACGGCGCCGAGCAGTTCGCTGGTGAACGACACGGCATTGGTGGCGCCGCTGATGCCGGCGAGTGGATGCTCGTGGCTCAGCAGGCGCGGTTCGACGCTGGCGCTGATGGAGCCGTTGGCGTTGCGGGTGGCGGCGCCGATGAGTTTCCAGCGGGCGCCGTCCTGGCGGGCTTTTTCGATGTCGGCCAGGCTCAGTGAGGAGATGCCGCTGCACGAAACGTCGGCGACGGTGAGCTTGGCGTCCAGCAGTTCGTTGGCGAGGATCACCACTTTCAGGCGCACGTCGTGGCCTTCTACATCCGCCGTCGGATCGGCTTCGGCGTAGCCCAGCGCTTGGGCTTTACTGACCGCTTCGGCAAAGCCCAGGCCGCCTTCCATGCAGGTGAGGACGAAGTTGGAAGTGCCGTTGAGGATGCCTTCGAAGCCAACGATCTCGCTGCCGGCCATTGCTTGTTTGGCGACGCGAATCACCGGCGTGCCGCTCATCACCGAGCCTTCGTATTCAAAGGCGACGTTGTTGCGACGGGCCAGGGCCTTGAGCTCGGCGCCGTGCAGGGCGATCGGGCCTTTGTTGGTGGTGACCACGTGCTTGCCGCGCTCCAGGGCCCAGCGGCAGAACGAGGTGGCGGGCTCGCCGTCCACCGGGTTGGTGAAGGTGGCCTCGGCGATGATGTCCGCGCCACTGTCCTTGATCACGGCTTCGTTGAGCGCTTCGGCGGAACCGCCCGGCCATTGTGCGAAGGCGCCTTTGGTTGCAGGCAGTTGGGCGAGCAGCGCGGCGTCGAGACCCTCGCGGCCCATGACCGAGCCGAGGAACAAGTCGGTCACACCGACGATTTTCAGGGTGAAGCCCAGCTCGGTTTTCCACTGCTGGTTACGCTCGGCAATCAGCTGAGCCAATGCCCGGTTCACACCGCCGAAGCCGACCAGCGCCAGTTTGTATTCAGTCATTTTTGTTATGCCCTTGATCCGGGTGATTGGGTTGTTGGAGTCAAGGTTAGGGCTGGGGCCCGGGCAGTGAAATAGGCCAATTTGCTCTATTTTATGGGCGTTTTGACCAGGGGTTGGGCAGGGTGGTGGGCGTGGAAAAAAGCCAGTAGAGGTTGGTTGTTCTGGGGCAGACTGACGGGGATATCTGGGGCAGACTCTGAGTCTTGGTCAACGCAAAAAAACCTGTGGGAGCGAGCCTGCTCGCGATAGCGTCAGGTCAGCCAACATCCAAGTCGGCTGATCCACCGCTATCGCGAGCAGGCTCGCTCCCACAGTTTATTTCCACAGTTTTATTTTTGTGTCGGGCGCTGTTGTGGCGAGGGAGCTTGCTCCCGCTTGGGTGCGTAGCGCCCACCAAGAGGGGTCTGCTGCGCAGCCCAGCGGGAGCAAGCTCCCTCGCCACGGGGTTATGTGTGGGGCTGGTGGCTTCGTTCGAGCGCAATGCCCTGAGGCCTCGGGCCTGTTCATCACCCAGTTGATCAAGCGCATAACCCTGTGGGAGCGAGCTTGCTCGCGATAGCGTCAGCTCAGTCAACATCGAAGCCGACTGGTCCACCGCCATCGCGAGCAAGCTCGCTCCCACAGTTTATTTCCACAGTTTATTTTTGTAGCGGGTGCTGTTGTGGCGAGGGAGCTTGCTCCCGCTGGGGTGCGCAGCGCCCACAAAGAGGGTCTGCTGCGCAGCCCAGCGGGAGCAAGCTCCCTCGCCACGGGGTTTGTGTGGGGCTGGTGGTTTCGTTCGAGCGCAATGCCCTGAGGCCTCGGGCCTGTTCATCACCCAGTTGACCGAGCGCATAACCCTGTGGGAGCGAGCTTGCTCGCGATAGCGTCAGCTCAGTCAACATCGAAGCCGACTGGTCCACCGCCATCGCGAGCAAGCTCGCTCCCACAGTTTATTTCCACAGTTTATTTTTTTGGCGAGCGCTGTTTTGTGGCGAGGGAGCTTGCTCCCGCTTGGGTGCGCAGCGCCCACAAAGAGGGTCTGCTGCGCAGCCCAGCGGGAGCAAGCTCCCTCGCCACGGGGTTTGTGTGGGGCTGGTGGTTTCGTTCGAACGCCGATGTCCTGAGGCCGTGGGCATGTTCATCGCCCAGTTGACCGAGCGCATAACCCTGTGGGAGCGGGCTTGCTCGCGAAGGCGGAGTGTCAGTTGATAGATGCATGGCTGACACAACGCATTCGCGAGCAAGCCCGCTCCCACAGAGGGTTATGTGTGGGGCTTTAGACGACGGATGACAGTACGAATGAGGTGACGGTGTTTTCCACCCCGGGCAATGCGGAGATCTCTTTCCAGACCTTATGCACCCGCTCCGGGCTCGCGGCGCCTACGCGTAGCATCAGGTCGAATTCGCCGCTCATCACGTCGCACTGCTGCACTTCAGGCATGGCTTGCAGGGCTTGCAAGACGTCGGCGCCACGCATGCGGTCGTAGCGGTAGACGAAGATCACCGCGTTGATGTTCGACGTGGCGTGGGCGCCCTCGCCGGTGCGGACGGTGTAGCCCTGGATTGCGCCGTCGCGTTCGAGCCGTTCGATGCGCTGGCGCACGGCGTTGCGTGAGAGGTTGACCTTGGCCGCCAGCTCGGCGTGGGCGGCGCGGGCGTTGAGTCGCAGTTCGGCGATGATGCGTTCGTCGAGGGGATCGAGGATGCGCTTCACGGGGGCTCCTTACAGTGCGTCGAGCAACTGATGCATCGTGTCGAGTTCGTGCGGCTGGATGCGATGGATCTGCGCCGGGCCATGGGCTGAAATCGGAGTGGGTTGGACCGCTACAGGGATCCCCAACTCACCGAGCAACGCCGCCGATTTGACCGGCGATATCTCCCCCAACGTCACCATCGGCGCCACCAGACTGCGCCGGTACAAACGCGCCGCGAGTACACCGGTGGCGGTGTGCGGATCGATGACATAACCGGTGTCGCGATACAGCGAAGTGATCTCTTCCAACGTCTGCTGATCCGTGACCGCGTAGGAGTCGATGATCATCCGCGCCTGCAACCAGAACTCGTTGGCGATGGTCATCTCACCGCTGGTTTCGAAGCGGTCCATTAGCGCGCTCACCGCTTGGTCGTCATGCCCGTAGAGCTCCCACAAAAAGCGTTCCAGGTTGGAAAAAATCGACAGGTCCATGGCCGGCGACAAGGTCTTGTTGGCACGCAACCGGGAGTAATGGTTCTTCAAGAACAACTGATGCAGCGCGTCGTTCTGGTTGGTCGCGACGATCATCTGGGTGATCGGCAAGCCCATTTTCTGCGCGATGTAGCCGGCATAGACCTCGGCAAAACTCGCCGCCGGCACGCTGAAGCCAATCGGCCGCTGACCGCCGCCCAGTTGCAGCACCGCGTGGAAGTAGAACACCAGTTGCGCCAGCACACCGATCCAGTTGCTGGAGTTGAAGCTGATCGCCTCGTGCTGCGCCCACGGCCACTGGCGGAACAGGCGGCTGACCAGGGTCTGGCAATCGTCAAAGCTGCCATTGACCGCAAATTGATGAACCCGCGGATGCGCCACCGCTTGCAGCTGTTGAAGCTGGTGTTGCGGTACCCCAGCCTCCGGATAAATCACCACCACCGCCACTTCGTCGCAGTGCTTGAACGCTTCGATGGCCGCCAGCCCGGTGTCGCCGTTGGTGGCGCCGATCACCAGGGCGCGTCGGCCGTTTTTACGCAGGAAGTACTGCACCAGTCGAGCCTGGAGCTGGGCGGCGAAATCCTTCGAGGAACGGGTCGGGCCATGGAACAGTTCCAGCACCCATTCGTTGCGATCCACCTGATGCAGCGGCGCCAGCGAACGATGGCTGAATTGGCTGCCGGCTTCCTTGAGCAGGCGCTTGAGGTCCGCCTCGGGAATCGCCTCGCCCACGAACGGGCTCATCACCCGATAGGCCAGCTCGTCATAGGACAGGGTCGACCAGTTGGCGATCTCCTGGGCTTCGAACAGCGGCAGTTCGACGGGTACGAACAGCCCGCCGTCCTCGGCCACGCCCGATAACACGACCTGTTCAAAACCGACCTGCACGGCCGAATTTCGGGTACTCACATAACGCATGGTTGGCTCCGGTCATTCATTTGAAACGGTGTGCCTGCTCGACCAGCCAGGTGGCAAACGTGACTGCGTCGGGATGCTGCTCGGTCCCGGAACCGCGCACGAGGTAGAACGATTCGCTGGCTTCGATGCGTTGGCTGAAGGGCTCGATCAGGCGCCCGTCGGCCAGCAGGTCGGCGACCATGGACGAGCGCGCCAAGGCGATCCCCTGCCCCAGCTCGGCCATGCGCAAGGTGCAGACCAGCGTGTCGAACTGCAGGCCCGCCGACGAGTCGACGTTGTCGGCACCGACCATGTTCAGCCAATACCCCCACCCCTCTTCGTAACCCAGCACATGCAGCAGCGAGTGCTTCGCCACGTCCGCCGGCACCTTGAGCGGCGAGCGCGCCATCAGTTCCGGCGAGCAGACCGGGAACAGGCTGTCCCAGGTCAGGCGCTGCGACACCAGGCCGGGCCATTGGCCGCGACCCCAGCGAATCTCCAGGTCGTCCTCGCCGTCCAGCTCCTTGACCCAAATGTTGCTGATGTAGCGGATGTCCAGCTGTGGATGGGCCTGACGAAACTCCGCCAGCTTCGGCGCCAGCCAGTGCACGAAGAAGGCGAGGCTGCCACGTACCTTGATCGGCCGCCGCTTGCGCTGGCCGAAAATCTCGTTGGTGCCCACCGCCAGCCGGGTGATCGCATCCTGCACCACCGGCAGGTAGGACTGGCCTTCCTCGGTCAGCCCCAAGCCTCGGGGCAGGCGCTTGAACAGCGCCACCCCCAGGTGACTTTCCAGCTGGCGGATCTGCTGGCTCACCGCGCCCTGGGTCAGGCACAACTCTTCGGCGGCATGGGTGAAGTTCAGGCAGCGGGCAGACACCTCGAATGCCCGCAGCCAGTTCAAAGGGGGTAATGGTTTCTGCTTCATGATTCGGTTCTCGTCTACGCCCCTTTCCCCGAGCACGCCGGCTAGATGGCGTCGGACGGCTGTGCCAACGGGTTCAGCAGCAAGCGTTGCTCGCGGCCTTTGCGGGTAATGAAGTACACGAAATAGCACCAGGCGATGAATGGCAAGCCAAAGTACAGCGCCACACGCTGTTCCGGGTCGAATGCAATCCCGACACACGCCAGCCCGCAGGACGCCAACGCCCCCAGCGGGATCCACGGATAGCCGCGCACGCGGAACTTGAGCTGGCTGACATCACCGCCGTTGGCAACGTAGTGGCGGCGGAACGCGATCTGGCTCGCCGCGATGCTCATCCACACCACGACCACCGCCAGGCCTGAGATCGACACCAGCGCCAGGTAGATGGTGTCGGCGGCAAACACGCTGCTGAGCAACGACGCGGCGCCACCGGCCATGCTGACGATGATCGCGTTGAGCGGCGTGCCCATCCGAGTCAGCGCCGAGAACTGCTTGGGCAGGTGCCCTTGATCGCTCAGGGTCCAGAGCATCCGCGAGGCGGCATACAGACCGGAGTTGGCCGCCGACAACAGGGCGCTGATGATTACGAAGTTCATGATGTCGGCGGAGTATGGAATGCCGATGTAGGTGAAAACGGTCACGAACGGACTTTCGACGATACCGGCCTGCTCACGGGGCAACAGGGTGGAGAGGACGAAGATGGTGCCGACAAAAAAGATTGCCAGGCGCAGCACGGTGGTGCGAATGGCCCGCGGCACGTTGCGTTGTGGATCCTTGGTTTCACCGGCGGCGATGCCGATCAATTCGGTGCCGGAGAAAGCGAAGGAAACCGCCAGCAGCGTCATCGCAATCGGCATGAACCCGGTAGGAAAAAGCCCTTCGCGGGTGAAGTTGCTCAGCCCGATGCTGTGGGCCTGATCGATGTGCAGCAGGCCGAGAATCGCTCCGCCGCCAATCAGCAGGAACGCGATCACGGTCGCAACTTTGACCAGGGACAACCAGAACTCGGTTTCAGCGAACAATCGCACCGAGACCACGTTGCTCAGGAACACCACCCCGGCGAACAACGCGCTCCAGATCCACACTGGCGTGTCGGGAAACCAGCGCGCCATCAGGATCCCGGCGGCGGTGAATTCCGAGCCGATGGCCACGGTCCAGGTCAGCCAATACAACCAGGCCACGGTGTAGCCAGTGCCCGGCCCGAGGAAGCGTGTGGCGTAGGTGCTGAACGAACCGGTCTCCGGCATCTGCACCGCCAGTTCACCCAGGCACATCATCACCATGTAGACCATGAGCGCGCCGATGATGTAGGCGATCACCGCGCCCAACGGCCCGGCCTGGTTAACGGTGTAGCCGGAGGTGAGAAAGAGCCCGGTACCGATGACGCCACCCAATGCCAACATGACAATGTGGCGCGTCTGCATTTCCTGTTTGAAGCCGGCACGTGTCGTGAGTTGTTCTTCTTGTAGGGACATGGTTTTGTTCTCATGAAGGTTGTCAGGACGTGCGTCGGCGCCTGCGGTGAATTACGCCGCAGGGCCAAGACGGTTCGCCACTCAGCTTTATTATTTTCCTGTTCATGAACGCCCCAATGACCGCCTTGTCGTGGGGGCTGACGCTTCAGCTGGTTGTTTCGGAGCACATCTCAGGGGTTGTGGATGGGGTGTTTGCCGGGGCCAGTGCCTCCCGCGAACGTCGGGCAAAGGCAAAGGCCTGTTTCAGATCGTCCAGCAGATCGTCGGTGTCTTCGATGCCTACCGAAACCCGCACCAGACCCTCGGAGATGCCCAGGGCCAGTCGTTCTTCCAGGGTGTTTTCGACGTGGCTGGTGGTCCGTGCCGGGCCGTAGATGGTTTCCACTGCACCGAGGTTGCCGGCGCAATGGGCGAAGCGCAGGCGTGGCAGCAGCACTTTCACAGTGTCCATGCCGCCGACCAGGACAAAGCTGACGATGGCGCCGAACCCGGCCATTTGTGCACAGGCCACGGCGTGGTTCGGGTGGCTCGGCAGGCCGGGATAATTCACCGACTCCACCAGCGGCTCGGTGAGCAGGAACTCCGCCAGGGCCCGGGCGCTGGACTGCTGCTGACGCATGCGCAGCACCAGGGTCTTCATGCCGCGGATGATCATGTAGGCCGAGAACGGGTCGAGCGCCGCACCGTTGATTTCCCGGTAATGCCGAACTTTGCTCATCAAGGCTTCGCTGCCGCACACCAGCCCGCCGAGCACATCGCCATGGCCGCTGAGGAATTTGGTCGCGCTGTGGATCACCACGTCAACGCCCAGCGCCAACGGGTTCTGGTTCAGCGGCGTGGCGAAGGTATTGTCCGCCACCACCACCGCACCGACTCGTTTGGCCGCCGCCACCAGGCGTTGGATATCGAGGATCTTCAGGGTCGGGTTGGTCGGCGTTTCCAGGTACAGCACCTGACAGCCCTTGGCGATTTCCCGCTCGATTTCCTCGTGATCGAAGGTCTCGCACAAGCTCACGTCCACGCCCATGCGCGGCAGGAACTCTTCGAAAATCTTGTTGGTGCCGCCGTAGCTGTCCTTGGTGGAAACCACGCGATTGCCATGGGCGAGGAAGGTGTAGAGCACACTGCTGATCGCCGCCATGCCGCTGCTGAAAGCCACGGCCGATTCGCCTTTCTCCAACTCACAGATCTTGGCTTCGAGGGTCTCGACCGTCGGGTTGCTCATGCGGCTGTAGATAAAGCCGGGGGCCTTGCCCAGGGCCACGTCGTACCAGGCGTCGATGTCGCTGTAGCCGTAAGCGGCGCTGACCACGATAGGCGTTTGCGTGGCGTTATAGGGATGCCCGCCCTGCTCCCCACCCCAAACCGCCCGGGTCCCCGCGCCTGCGTTATCAAGCCCTGCGCTGTCAGGTTTATTGTTCATTTGAGACTACTCGCACTGAGGGGATGACTGATGAGTCATTCACTGGATCTGGTAGCCAATATAGGGAAAAGAATCGGGGGCTAGAAACGATGTAATTGGTGCCAAAGGGGTGGTTTTTTTAATGGCTGGTGGGGAGTTCCGGTTTCGCAGCCCAGTACTTGCTGCGGTAAAAAACTGTGGGAGCGAGCTTGCTCGCGATGGCGTTGGGTCAGTCGCTATCTATGTTGACTGGTCTGGCGCTATCGCGAGCAGGCTCGCTCCCACAGTGTTCCGAGGCTGATCACAGGATGAGTGTCCACCCTTGATCCCCTGTGGGAGCGAGCCTGCTCGCGATAGCGGTGGGTTAGTTGACACAGGTTACTCGTCTAGGTCTTTTATGGACTCCAGCCAACGGTAAAAATAATCCTCTTGTTGCTGGGGATCACTCACTATTTGCTGATCTTCATATTCAAATATGTTAACAAGATCCGCTCTTGAAGCATGTTTGCCCAAGACATGATCGTACGCAGCTATCCCTGATGACATCTGAAAGGACATACTTGAAGGACGCACGCTCAGCTTAGCCCCCTTGCATAAAAATTTCCGATCCGAATGTTCCTTGATGATTTCACCAAGACACGAATATACATCCGTTCCAGAATATTCTTTTGACCAGCCGTTTTTAAAGGTCAATAGGATGGTTGGTTTCGCAGCATCTACCTCCAGCCGCGCCTCTTCCCGTTGGCCATCTTTGACTACTATGACAACCTGCTTCGTCATTTTATTTCCTTTCTGGATTGGGCAAAGAATACCCAACATAGGAACCGTCTTTCTTCAACGGAGTTACCCCAAGGATATCTTCCGTCTTTATCCGGTCAGGAATTGCAATTTCGCGTTCATAACTATAGGGAACATCCTTGCGAGGCAGCTCCTTATTCACATCACGCCCAGGGACTCTCTTTAAAATATACAAATATCCTTTTTGAGTTCTATATCTGGTTCCAAAATCGATCCCAACCTCAAAATCGATGGAAGTACTGACAAAGTTACTCGGTGGATTTCTGTTATCCAAGACATGAAGCCGCAAGTCCGTGCTTTTTCCCAAGCTCACAAACCCTTCTTTAAAGATGACTTGTGGTGGCCTCAAATCCCCACGGTAAAGATACTGAGGTTTTGGTGGGGACGTTTCGCCCTCATCCACCCCAACCTTACCCGCCGGATCCTGCTCCCCACCCTTCGGCTTACACCCACCCTTCCCCGGGCAATCCACCAACCCCAACGGATCCACCCACCCCGTCGGGTTCAGGGTGTAGCGATACCCATTGAGCCCACCCGCCAACTTACTCGGATCCGGTGTCAGGTAGCGCCCAGTCTCGGGATTGTAGTAGCGGTGGCGGTTGTAGTGCAGGTTGCTTTCGGGGTCGAAGTACTGGCCCTGGAAACGCAGCGGTTGGTCCAGTTGTTCGCCGCCGCCGTGGGTTTGCTCGGTGACTTTGCCGTAGCCGGTGTAGCGGGCGGACCAAACGATCTGGCCGGCGAAGTTGGTCAGTTCCTGAGGCGTGCCCAGGTGGTCGAGGTGGTAGTAGAACGGGCAGGCGTTCAGGCCCTTGCCGTCGAGCAGGGCCAGGGGGCGGAAGGTGCCGGGTTCGTAGAGGTAGCTGCGGTGGTGGCGCGGGCTGCTTTCGGCGACGAGTTGGTCGCCCTGCCAGAAAAATTCCGTGGTCAGGCCATCCACGGTCTTGCTGATGCGTCGGCCAAAGGCGTCGTAGCAGTAGGACGTTTCGCGACCGTCCGGGGTG
>Ga0209370_1000161_pt1 | contig 134184 bp, 133 predicted proteins | sample AgamicAtPrz_FD_187164 | JGI IMG/M metagenome (GOLD analysis project Ga0209370, IMG submission 187164) | Agave microbial communities from Guanajuato, Mexico - At.P.rz (SPAdes) (version 2) | ecosystem: Host-associated > Plants > Phyllosphere > Phylloplane/Leaf | place: Guanajuato, Mexico...
CCCCGGTTGCCAGCAGGCATCGGTAGCGAAAGCGACACTCTGGCTCAGGAAACAGTTGGTTTAGCCCTGGCGGCCGGATAGACACTCATCGAGATGCGGGCCTGCTTGCACAACCAGTAGAAACGAAATGCCACTGCCTGGGCCCTTTGGCACCAACGATCAGTGCAAGGCCAGCAGTGTCTTTGAGGTTTAGTTCTTGCCGGTAGGATTTACTTGGCGGACAGCGGTTCTGCCATCAATCCGCTACGCCAACTACCCGGAATCGCTGTACTTAAATATGTACTTCAATTTCGTGGCTGTTGGTGGATTCAGGCAGACTGCGCTGAAACGAAAAAAGACGCCGACGCGTCTTTTTTCAATGATTTACAGACTTCCAAAGAACCCTGTAAATCTATATTTGGAGCGGGAAACGAGACTCGCATCGGGCCTGCGAGCCGTTGAAATCTAAGGGTTTTCAGCTATCCCTGAAACAGGAATGGCCTTAATTCTGGACTTAAATTTCCGCTATGGCAACTAGCAAAAAATCGCCATGCCAGCCGGCACCGTCTCAACAGCAATTTGCTCTGGAGCATCGCTTTACGGATTGTTCACTGGCCTCAAACCTGGGTCTTCAGGATCGCCGGTGATCACCGTACCAGCAACCACGATACATACAGCCGTGTTTAACAGTGCGATGGGCTTGGGGTGATCATCGGTGGGGAAGCGTTGAACGTCTCAGGATTCGAGGGCGACATGCTCGCAGCTTGCGTGATGTTTGTTCCTGCTCTCGCTTCGATGACCACCGCAAGAATCCGCGCTCCGGCTGAGCCTCTTATTTCGCGCATCAGACGATTATACGAAGCCTAGCTTGAGCAATGCATCTTCCACCGCAGCTACAGTACGGTTGCCTTTGGTGCCAGGTATGCGCCACGTCGCGATACTTAATCCCAAAGGCACGCCTCCATCAAGGGGGGCAACCAATGCACCACTATCCAGATGACGTTGGATGAGGCTACGTCGCCCGATCAGCACCCCCGCAGCCAGCAGCGCCTGCTGTAAAGCTATGGAGTACAGCGAAAAGCCTGGTCCGTTGGCTATGAAACCACCCTCAGGAAGTACTGCCTTCCCCCACACCTCCCAATCATTCCAACCAACATCTGCGATGCAGCGCATATGGATTAAGTCGCTCGGGCTTCTGATCTTGTCCGCCAAGGCGGGAACACAAACAGGGAATACTTCCTCTACAGCCAGTAAACGCTGGTCGCGCTCGAGCTTTTCCGTGTAAAACACGCAGAGATCGAAAGGGCTGCGTTTAAGGTTTGGAGCCTCGTCAACGGCCGTAACGGATATCTCGATGGGCGCCAGCATTTCGGTAAGTATTGGCAACCGTGGACCAATCCATAGTTCTGCCAAAGCTGGGGATGTGACAATGTGAACCCGTTGAGGTGAAGAAAGCCGGCGCAGGCTCCTCGCGGCTTCTTCTACCGCATCGAATGCCTCGGTGAACTGTTTGCTCACTGAGGCGCCCAAAGTCGTCAGCCTGACGCCGTGTGCGTGACGCTCAAACAATGCCGCACCATACTGCTTTTCCAAAATCTTGACCTGAGCAGCTACCGCTCCAGGAGTGACTTTCAACTCAATCGCTGCCCGGGCAAAGCCTCCGAGACGCGCAGAAGCCTCAAAAGCTCTCAAGGCATTCAGCTGCAAAGAATGGTTGATTGGCGGGTCAATAAACATGTTATCAGCCTCATTTTTTCTACGCCTAATATTCCATAAATCTGCTGTTGTTCCTAGCGCCTTGGTCTCCTAAGTTGAAGGCGCGCATCCGTCCAGACGAACCGCAAAGCGGAGCGACACCGGTCACTTATAGGGAACAACAATGAAAATCACCGCGATCGAACTTTATGAGTACACCCTGACTTACTCGCATGGCACTTATGTGATGTCCAAAGGCCGCGCCGCCTCTCAACAGCCATCGAATCTGGTGCGAATCATGACTGACGAAGGCGTTGAAGGCTGGGGTGAGGCCGCCATCCTCTCGGGGAACTACCTGCCCCTGTTCGCCGGAGGCACTCGTGAAGCCCTGAGGGAGTTGGCTCCCCATCTGATCGGCGAAGATCCTCGAGCGGTATCACGCATCCAGGCGGTAATGGATAGCGTGCTGACCGGGCAGAACAATGCCAAAAGCGCATTCGATATCGCCTGCTGGGATGCGTTCGGTCGTTCCGTCGACCTTCCAATCTCCGCCTTGCTTGGCGGCGTATTGAGCACGGATCTCCCCATCTTTGAAGCCATTCCACTCGCCTCTACTGAAGAAAATATCGAATACGTTAAGCGCCGTAGTGAAGCCGGCATACGCCGCTACCAAATCAAGGTTGGGGATGACCCACGTGCCGATGCCGCGCGGGTTCGGGCAATCATCGAAGCAGCTGACAAAGACATCTTTTTCTTTGCCGACTCAAACGCGGGATGGACCTTCCTGGAGGCATCCATTGCCATGCGCGAGCTGGAAGACCTGAACATCTTCATCGAACAGCCCTGCCTGGATGTAGCCGACTGCGCCATGCTCAGAAAAGTCAGCCCACTGCCGATGATCATGGATGAGGGTGTCGTCACCATGGCGGATCTGCATCGCGCCAAGTACGAGGTCAGTGCCGCAGCCATCAACATCAAGATTGGTCGCGTGGGCGGCATCACCCGTGCGGTTAACATTCGCAATGCCGCACAAGCCCTGGGCATGCACTTCTGCATTGAAGATATTTGGGGTGGCGATCTCACTGCCGCCGCCGTTTCACACGTAGCAGCGAGCGCCCAGCCTGGTAATCTCCTCCACAGTTCCTTCTTCAATGACTGGACGGATGAGCATATCGCCGGTTACCAACCGCGCGTGATTAATGGCCGCGGTAAAGCGCCAACAGGTCCCGGCCTGGGCGTAACCGTCGACCGTCACATGATCGGCGATCCCGTGGCGCGCTTTTCCTAATCCATCCGCCCTGCCTGAACGGCATTGGCGGTAACGTTCGACAGCGGCACACGGTCTGTTTCGTAACCGGTCGTGATGCCGCTCCTCTGGCATCATTACAACCACATCATCGTAGGTTTACGGGTGGCTCAGTGCGATCCTGCGCGTACCGTGATTAGTTGCTGACGCCCTCATCTCGCCCTATGGCTTAGTTTGACCTGAGACCCATTTTTTAATGCTCACCGTCCACGACCTCATCGCTATAGACCCATTGAAGCTCAAGGCCGCCGCTGGCCTCGCTGGTACGGCTCGCGTGATCACCTGGGCCCACACCGTAGACCTTCCGGATCCTTGGCGATGGGTTTCGCCTGGAGACCTGGTCATGACAACGGGTGTTGGTCTTCCTGTAGAAGAACAAGCTCAAGTGGCATGGCTGGAGCAACTGGTACAGAGCAACCCGAGCGCCCTCGTCGTTGCTGCACGGCCTGATGCCCCTCCATTGTCACAGGCGCTACTTGATGCGGCCGACCGGCTGCTGTTTCCGGTCTTACAAGCCAGCTTCGAGCTGGAGTTCGTCAAACTCTCGCACTATGTGATCGAAAGCGTCCTGCAGGCGCAGCGCGAACGCTTGAATGCGAGTGAACGCCTATTCCAAACCTATGCCGACGCGCTACGAAAAGCACCGAATATGACCGGTCGTTTGGGGATTTTAGCCAGCACGCTCGGGTTGGAATTGGCGATTGAAGACAGTGAAACCGGCATCACCATCGTGCCTTGCGTAAGCGGCTCTCAAAGCGACCATGTCGAGCGAATCCCCATCGGGGGACGCTCCCGTGCCAATCTGGTTATGACTCGTCCGAGCCAGCGCTCACTGGATGACACGATCCTCGTACGATCCCTGGTTGGCCTACTGGGCGTTGAAATGGAGCGGTTGATGATCCAGCGTGACCAGCTGCGAGAAGAAGGGGCGGTACTCTTGCGCAGCTTGCTGGCCAGCGAAACCGAGTTCAGCCTCGCTAAACCCTTGCTGGATAGGCGCGGACTTACCGGAAGCTTGGTAAGCCTGGCTATTCAGCCGGGTGTCGATGGAAGTCGAGATGCCGAAGAGGTGCACCATGCTCCGGCCCTGCAGACAGTCTGCCCGTTGCTGCTGGCAGACAACGGGATGCTGCTAGCAATCAGCCCCGATGACCCAACGACTTTCGAGGCGCTACGCAGCAACCTCGGGCGCGGCACCTTGATTGGCGTCAGCGGCCCAATCGCCACTGCTACCGGCTTTCGTGAAAGCGTGCGTCAGGCCCGATTGGCCCTCGCCCAGGCCGCCGAGGTAGACAGCACGGTCTTGCGCTACGGCGAGGCCGAGACGGGAATGATCATGGCGCCGAAATCGCTCGCTGAAGCCAGGGCTCTGGTAGGACGGTATCTGGGACCATTGATCGAGCATGATCGGACTCAGGGCGCAGCGCTGCTGACCACGTTGATGAAGTTCCTCGACAACGACGGTAACTGGAAAGGGACTGCCATTGACCTCAACATTCACCGACAAACGTTGGTATACCGACTGAAGCTTGTGGAACAACTCACAGGCATCAAGCCGACCACTACGCAAGGCATCGCCCGTTTTTGGATAGCTATTCAGGCCGGTAGGAATACCGAACTGCTGCAGAGCACGCACTGACCAATGCATCATAAGCCGGCATACCGGCATGGCGATCGATGTCTTTGTAAAACAGACAACCCCGCTGCGTGGGCGGGGTTGTCTGCCGTCAACTAGCCGATCACCTTAGTGGCTGGTCGGCATAGCAAACTCAGCACCTTTGGCAATTGCCTGTGGCCAACGCTGCATGATGCTCTTCTGCTTGGTGTAGAAGCGCACCCCTTCCTCGCCATAGGCATGCATGTCGCCGAACAGGCTCTTCTTCCAACCGCCAAAGCCATGCCAGGCCATCGGTACCGGAATCGGCACATTGATGCCGACCATGCCCACCTGGATGCGGCGGCCGAACTCACGGGCGATATGGCCATCGCGGGTGTACAGGCTGACGCCGTTGCCGAACTCGTGAGCGTTGATCAGCTCGACCGCCTCGGCGAAGTCCTTCACACGCAAGCAAGCCAGCACCGGGCCAAAGATTTCTTCCTTGTAGATGCGCATGTCCGGGGTGACGTTGTCGAACAGCGTGCCGCCCAGCCAGAAGCCATCGCCGCAACCTTCGCCGGCGGTCTGGCCATTGAAGCCGCGCCCATCGACCAGCAGCTTTGCGCCCTCTTTCACACCTTGATCGATGTAACCGGTGATGCGCTCAAGCGCCGCATGGGTGACGATCGGGCCCATTTCGGCCTGCAGGTTGGTGCCGTTGAGCACTTTCAGCTCACGGGTGCGCTGGATCAGCTTCGGCATCACTTTCTCAGCGGTATCGTCACCGACGAATACCGCCACGCTGATAGCCATGCAGCGCTCACCAGCCGAACCGTAGGCCGCGCCGATCAGCGCATCGACCACCTGGTCGATATCGGCATCTGGCATCACCACCAGGTGGTTCTTCGCCCCGCCCAAGGCCTGTACGCGCTTGCCGTGACGGGCACCAGTTTCATAGATATGGTTGGCGATCGGCGTCGAGCCCACGAAGGAGACGGCTTGAACGTCCGGGTGCTTGATCAGCGCATTCACCGCGTCCTTGTCACCCTGCACCACGTTGAACACGCCATCTGGCAGGCCGGCCTGTTTCAGCAGCTCGGCGATGAACAGACTCGGGCTCGGGTCCAGCGGGCTCGGCTTGAGCACGAAGGTGTTGCCGGTGGCCAGGGCGACCGGGAACATCCACATCGGCACCATCACTGGGAAGTTGAACGGAGTGATACCGGTGACCACGCCCAACGGTTGGCGCAAGGTCCAGTTGTCGATGTTGGTGCTGACCTGGTCGGTGAAGTCGGTTTTCAGCAGCTGTGGCGCACCACAGGCGAACTCGACGATCTCGATTCCGCGCATGACCTCGCCTTGGGCGTCGGTAAATACCTTGCCATGTTCAGCGGTGATCAGGCGGGCCAGATCGTCACGGTGTTCGTTGAGCAGCGCCAGGAACTTGTTCAGCACCCGCGAACGGCGCAGCGGCGACAGGTTGCTCCACGCCGGAAAAGCGGCCTTGGCCGAAGCGACGGCAGCGTCCACGTCCTTCTGCGCTGACAGTTGCACCTGAGCAGTGACCACGCCGGTGGCCGGGTTGTACACCGGCAGTTGCTGGCCGCTGGTGGTCTCAGCCTGAGCGCCGGAGATCCAGTTCATGATGGTATTGGTCATCGTTACTCTCACATCAAGAGGGGACGACAACGCCCCCGAATACAAAAGAAGGTGTTCAATAGATCGCATAAACCTTGCGTACGGTTTCCAGCACATCCCAGCGACCGGTCCAACCTGGCGGCAGGATCACCAAGTCGCCGCCGGTGACCTCAACAACTTCTCCACTGCTGCTGTCGGTGAGCAGCGCCTTGCCGGAAATGATGTAGGTGAACTCGGTATCAGGACGATCGATCACGGGCCAGCCGCCAGGCTGGCACTCCCAGACACCGAGGTTGCCGACCGCAGACGGCGCTTGCTTGCTGATGGCGATCTGCGGATCACCTTTATCAGCACCGGCACGTTGGCCGGCCGGAGTCAGTGGCAAGGCCTTGATGTCGGCGTGCTTGATGATGGTGAACGAAGTCATGTGAATTTCTCCTTATCAATGAGCGCCGGTCAGCTTTTCCAGCAGCATGGCGGTGCGTGAAGGTTTGTGGGTATAGCGCTCCTCGATGTCACTCAAGGAAGCTGCCGCCAGGCCGCTGTTGATACCGAACCAGCGCAGCGGTTCAGGCTCCCAGGCAGGCGAACGGTGGTTGACCAAGGGCAATGTGTTGATGTCCTCATCCTGCTCGAGTATGAGGTTGCGCAAGATGCGCCCAGCCAGGTTACTGGTGGCTACACCGTCGCCGACGTAGTTACCAGCCCATGCCATACGGTTGCTGCGATCAATGCTCACGGTCGGGCACCAGTCGCGGGACACACCTAGAGCGCCCCCCCACCGATGAGTGACGCGGACGTCGCGCAGGGCTGGGAAGAACTCGATCATCGTGTCGTAAATCTTGCCGTGGATGCTGTCCACCAGGTCAGCCTGGTCGGACATGCTTGAACCCCATTTGTACGGCGCCCCACGACCGCCAAATACCAACCGCCCTTCAGCGGTGACTTGGCCATAGACGCGCAGATGGCGCATGTCGTTAAAGGCCATGCGGTGGTCTAACCGCAACTTGGCCAGCAGGTCTGGCGGCAGCGGTTGGGTGGCCAGCACCAACGAGTAGAGCGGAATGACAAAACGCGACTTACCCGGCTGCTGCGAGGTAAACGCTTCGGTAGCACGAACAGTCATATCGGCGCGCACTGATCCGCGCTCTGTGTGCACCACACCGGGTGCCATCTGCAAGACCGCAGATTGCTCGTAAATCCTGGCGCCCATGCTTTCGACCAACTGAGCCAGTCCGCGCACCAACTTGCCGGGGTGAATCAGCGCGCAATGCTCGGTGTACAGTCCGCCCAGCGTACCTTCAGCGCCAATGCTAGACCGAGCCTCAGTGCCTTCAAGCACTCGCCACTGATCCGGCAGACCAAAACGTGCCGATGATTCGACTGCAGCACGAGCCCGCGCCATCTGCGGTGCGCTGCGAGCCAGGGAGAGAAAACCCTGCTTGGCGAAGTCGGCCTCGACACCTTCCAAAGCAAGGACTCGCCCGATCTCATCGACTGTCTCATTCATCGCCGTCTGCAGATGCAGCGCAGCGTGGTGGGAATACAGTTGCTCCACACGATGCAGAGAAATCGGGAAAATGGCCGAGGCCCAGCCCCCATTTCTTCCGGATGCGCCGAAGCCCACTTCGCGCTTTTCCAGTAACACCACACGCAACGATGGATTGCTTTTGAGCAGGTAATAGGCGGTCCACAGGCCTGTGTAGCCAGCACCGACGATCACGATATCCGCCTGAATAGCCCCATCCAGTCGTTCGCGCGAAGGGGAAGGCGCATACCACAGCGGTTTATTCGGTAATTGGCACAGTTCGATTTTCGCAGACATGTTCATGTTGTCCCTAGACCGCCCGTTCTCGGGCTTGCCTGATGTAGCTTGAGAATGTTCGTCCTAGTTCTGGCCCGAGCAGGGCAGTTTTGGAGAAACCAGCAGAGGCGCGTCTCTGTAAGAGAAATCACTTCAGCCATATCGGCAGGATAAGTGGGGCGCACGGTAGGAAACATGGTCGAAATCCAAGTTCTGAACGTTGGATTTAGACAAATGTACAAACACCGCCAAGGACTGAGAGTTCGTGACTGCGAAAATCTGAGTCAAATAATCGAGCTGCTGTGAGCAAATGACCTTAGCCGTTCAACCAACACACTGATCTAAATCATAAACTATATAGATTGTTGACAATCATCAATTGCCAACTACGTTTAGGTGAATGACCTCGCAGCCCCACGCCCTCGCTATCAATCACCCTCAGGTAACGCTCCATGCAGAACATTGGTATGCCGGAACAGCTTTATGACTCAGCTGAAATCACACAAATGCGCACTGACCTGGCGCTGGCGCTGCGCGCAGCGGATCACCATGGCTTAGCAGAAGGCGTGTGTAATCATTTCAGCGTGGCGCTACCAGGCGTGAACGATCTGTTCCTACTGAATCCACGCGGATTGACTTGGGCAGAAATTCAAGCGGACGACATTGTGTTGGTGAATGGGCAGGGGGAACCGATAGCCGGACGGCACGAGGTCGAACCCACAGCAATGTTCATCCATGCCGCGATCCATCGCATTGCCAATAAACGCTGCGTCCTCCATACCCATATGCCGTATGCCACGGCCCTGTCTCTGACTCTTCCGGGCACGCTCGATACATCGTTGTCTCAAAACGCAATGCGTTTTTTTGACCGGGTAGTGGTCGATGAGCGCTACAACGGCTTTGCATTCGACAGTCACGAGGGCGAGCGTATTGCTCGAGCTATGAACGGCGCCGATATTGTCTTTCTGAGCAATCACGGCGTCGTCGTTTGTAATGATCGAATCGATTATGCCTATGACGACCTTTATTACCTTGAGCGCGCCTGCTGCACCGAGGTACTCGCCAGGTCAACCGGTCTCCCTTTGCGCGCTGCGGATAAATCCGTGGCGGCGAAGGTAGGCACTCAGGCGCAAAATGAGGAAGGCAGGAAGCAGAGCGAGTTGTTCTTCGCAGCGCTTCGTCGGCAGCTCTCTAAAAGCTAAATGCATCGACCCTATTACTATGGAAAAAGGAGGCAGGTGTATGTCACAACCTCGCGTTGCAGTCGTGACAGGTGGGGGGCGTGGAATAGGCCGCGGGATCACCGAGGCATTGCTGCAAGACGGCAGCCAAGTCATTGTCGCTCAGCGACAACCTCTGGATGCCACCCTTGCAACGGCACCCAACGTTACATGGATCAAAGCTGACCTTTCAGAACGCGAAGCACCTCATGCAGTCGCCCAGGTGGTGGAGGAAAAGTACGGTTACCTGGACGTGCTGGTCAACAACGCGGGCATCATGTTCGAGCGCTCACTTGCTGAGATGAGTGAAGATGAGTGGGACAGGATGATGGCCATCAACCTTCGCGCCCCGGTGTTCATGGCCAAGTATCTGCTTCCCTATTTGCGCAAGCAGCGCGGCAGTATCATCAACATCGGATCGATTGAAGGCATCGGAGCCAACCCAGATCATACGGCGTACTGTACGTCGAAAGCAGGCATTCATGGACTCACTCGAGCATTAGCGGTGGACCTAGGCCCGACGGGCATCCGTTGCAATGGAATTGCGCCCGGCTGGATCAATTCCGATCTCAGCGATGGTTATCTCGCTGAACAACTAGACTCAGAAAAAGCCGTTGATGAGTTGATCAAGCTCCACCCGGTTGGACGGACCGGAGAGCCGAGCGACATCGCTAACCTGGCGGTTTTTCTTGCGAGCGATAAGGCCAGCTTCATAACCGGCCAAGTATTTGTCGCCGATGGAGGACGCACGATCCAGCTGCCCCTACCTCACTGACCTCGGGGTTGCCCGAGCTCGCGCTGGGGCAACTGATTAAAAATTTCCGACAAGCCTAGCTACTAGAGCGCCTCATCCGTTAGGTGCAGATTTCGGATAATCGGCTTCACTCGCGTGGCCTGCCAACAGATTAACGAGCCAATTGTTACCAAAAGGGTGCCTTGCCAGAATTGCCCTGTGAGCGTGACCCCCAACCAACATGCGGCGAACATTGAGGAAAATACCGGCCCAAAATACGACGTTGTCGCCAGTAGCGTCAGGTTGCCCCTTAGCATACCGATATTCCAGAATGCGTACCCCATCGCCATAGACAGTCCTGCGGCCACTAACTCGATACTGCCATTCAGAGTAAATGACGGCAGCTTCTCCGGGCTAATCGCATATTTCACCCACAAGGCAGTAGCCGTCAGAATGAAGAACGTGGTCACTAAGTTCTTACCACTCGCATAGCGGCGAGTAACATTGCAGTAGAGTGCAAATATCACTGCGCAGGCCGCCGCCAGGCTGAAGCTCAGCCCGTTACTTTCCACATTGCTTGCAATATTGGTTAGTGACAAACCATCAACAGTGACTACCCAAGCGATGCCAAAGAGCGCCAGAATCGTGCCGGGAATGATGGGCCAGCGCGCAGGTTGCGCGTTCATCACCACAGCCATTAGCACGGTTAAACTAGGCCAGAGGTAAACGACTACTCCCACCTGTATAGCCTGCTCACTAGTCACGGCATAGCCCAAGGCAAGCGAGTAGCATATTTCGAACAATACGAACATGCCTGACCCAGCGATTAGGTAGAAGCGGGACACACCCCCAAATCTCGGCCGCCCCAACAACATCATGAGCAAGATCGCACCCAAGGTGTAAATCAGTGCTGCACCACCGACGGGCCCAAACTGTTCGCTGACACTCCGAACCAGAGCTGCAGTAGTGCTCCACACGATGATTGCCACGAACCCACAGAGCGTGGCGCCGCGTTCACTTCTGATATCCATGTTTTCACTTCGAAAAGAAAAGGCTGAACCGTCCGCGGACTGTCCTGCGCGGGCGGTTCAGCAAAACAGCGGAAAAATTCGACAGGAATGTCGCTCGGGGCGGCTCTGCCACAGCCCCGAGCACTTGTCTCAAAGATCCAGGGTCACATCGGACGTCGGTCGGCTACAGCAGAGCAAACGGAAGCCTTTATCGATTTCTCGTTGCCGGATCCCTCCATTCGCCTGCATATCGACGGTGCCTTCCAGCACCGCGGTTTTGCAGGTACCGCAGATACCCTGGCTGCATGAGCTGGGTACTACGGCTCCCGCCCGCTTGGCAGCAGAGAGGATGGTATCGCTGCTGCTCATCTCGAACGTCTTGCCCGATTTAGCGAGGGTGATGGTGAAAGCGTCCGTCGCACTCTGGGGAGCGACCTCCACCGGCACTACAACTGGGCTGGAAGGTTCGCCCAAGTCAAAGCTTTCCTGGTGATAGTGATCCATGTTGAATCCAGCTCCCGCCAACAGCGACTGGACTGCATCCATATAGCCTTTCGGACCACACGTGAACACCTCGCGCTCAAGAAAGTCGGGCACAGCCTGGCGCAAAATGTCCAAGCTGAGGCGGCCGACAGGCCCCTGCCAGTCACCCTGCCCTTCAGCCACTTCACAGATTGTCAGGACCTGCAGGTTCGGCTTTACCGACTCCAGAAGTTGCAGTTCGCGCTGGAAGATAATGTCGACGGGAGACCGCGCACTGTGGACAAATGCGACGTCCACATCTGCGGCCAAATCGTAGCCCGCTCGCGTCATCGACATCAGCGGGGTGATGCCGGAGCCGGCCGAGAGGTACAGAAGCTTCCTCGCCTTGCTGCGGGTTGAAGTAAACGCTCCAGCTGGGCCGTAGGCTGTGAGCTGATGCCCTGCGCGCAGGTTGTCATGCAGCCAGTTCGACACCAATCCGCCAGGAACCCGCTTGACCGTGATCGAGAAGGTAAATGGACGTGCCGGCGAAGACGAGAGCGTATAGCAGCGTGATACCGCCTGCCCTTCGATGACAGGCGCAATCGTGATGAACTGCCCGGGTTCAAACCCTAGAGCCTGAAAATCTCCACACTGAAAGGTAAAGGTCTTTACATCATGGGTTTCATCCCTGACATCACAGCACGTAAGCCGCTTGGACTCGCCACTGCTCCAGTTCGAATCGCACGTTGCCCACACGTCTGCATCATTGAAGCGCGTCGGCTTCGATAGGCTCTGGGGTGTCTGGAAAGTACTCATCGGACCATCCCTCATTCAGGCGCTGTGGGCGATCAATCGTGCGGTGTACCAGCGGGTAAACTGGTGAACATAAGCTTCGACCAATGGAGAGAATGGACCGGGCACGTAGGCGGGGTCTTGAGTGCCGCTGTAGGTGATTCCAACGAGGCTTGCGTCCTGCTGATTGGTGGCTTTCCACACTTCAGTCAGTCGCTCGAGGTCATAATCTTTGCCCTCGACTGCGTCCTTGTGCACCAGCCATTTGGAACGGACCAGCGTCTTACCCGGCGCCAGCGGGATCAACCAGGAAATGACTGCATGATCACTCATGACGTGAGTCCAGGAGTTGTGGGTCCAGAAATGGGTATCGCCCAGATCTGGTCGGTTCAACTCACCAAACAACTTGGAGCAGGCGACTCGAGTGTCCAGGGTTTGCGATTCGCCATGACCGGCGATGACCAGGCGCTGCGTACGGAATTGAGTGACGGCGTCTTCATCAAGGTATTCGACGGTATCGCTGATCATGCCCTCGCGGGCCCAGCTTTCGTTGGCAATGGCGCTCTTGGCTTTATGCTCAGCCAGCACGCGCAGGGACTCTTCACTCATGCCCTCGGTGCTGCCAGCGAAATCTTCAGGCAAGAACGACACATTGAGCTCGGGATGCCCACCAGCACAGTGGTAGCACTCGCGATTGTTTTCGATCACGAGCTTCCAGTTGCCCTGCTCGATGATTTCAGTCTCATAGGCGATTTTGGTATTCGCAAAATCATACGGGGCGAAGCGCGGCGCCATGGTCTCGGCCAGATAATCGATGTCTGCTGGTGGCTCATCGCTCAGACAGGCCAGAATATGAGCGCCCACTACACGGCATGCCACGGGAATGAGGCTGCGGCATCCCGGGTCGAAATCTTTGCCCATGTCACGGGTGTGTTTCAAAGAGCCATCGAGGTCATATGTCCACTGGTGGTAAGGACAAACCAACATACCCACCGTGGAGCGACCTGCTTCTTTAAGGCGAGCGCCGCGATGGCGGCAAACATTACGAAATGCTCGCACCTGCTCGTCATCGTCGCGCAACAGAATGATTGACGACTTACCGATATCTACCGTGGAAATATCACCCGGCTCAGGAATTTCAGTGGTAACACCGACAACGATCCAATGTTTGTGGAAGAAGATTTCCAAGTCATTGTCAAAAACATCTTCACGACCAAATACCGCACCGTCGAGCGCGCTCCACGGCTTGCGATCCATGACAACTTCAAGATGACTTTTTTGTTTTATATTGTTCATAGACACCTCACACCAGGCATTATTGCCAACGTTGTGTGACAGTATCTAAACAGCTCTAAATCTGGTCAATGCGGTTTATTCTTACAGCGTCATGAGTCAAAGTTATAGCTACCTGAGCTCGCCACTTCCGATGTCATCCACCCGCAAACAATCCATCAACTGCTCTATGGCAAGTGATTTTGGTCGTCCCGAAGCCAAAAACACATAGTAGGCGTCGCTCGGTACGAACACATGGCTGGTTATGCGAACCAGCCGCCCGGAAGCGAGATGATTTTCAAGCAGCCGACTCCAGCCCAACGCGATGCCGTGCCCCTGTACTGCCGCCTGAATAGCATCGCCGTATAGCGCGCAACGCAAACTGAATTCCAGCTTCGGAGGCGCGAATGCCAGCGCTCGGAACCAGGTATTCCAAGTCATCCAGCCCTCTAGCGTTGCGTCAGTGTCGATCAGTTGGGTATTTGCCAGCTCTTCCAACGTATCCGGCGCCCGATTCTGGGCCAGCCAGGCAGGCGAACAAACTGGGAAGATTTCCTCCGCAAAGAGGAAAAGCGCCGCACCGTCGTCCCACTTACCATTGCCAAAGCGAACGGAGAGATCCGCGTCACGGTCCGACGGGGTAGTCAGCCGCAAACGCAGATTGGGCATTTGCCCTTTCAGTAAATTCAGTCTGGGCATGATGCGAAGACTGGAGAAGTCAGCGGTGCTGGCCAGCACCATGGCTTGCTCGCCCTGCCCCTCCGCGTACTTGTCGAACACGCCGGCGATGCGCTGCATGGACTCGGACATCGCACTGAATAACGCCTGACCTTCCGTGGTGAGCTGGTTGGAGCGGTGTAGACGGTAGAACAGCTGCGCTCCAAAGGTTTCCTCTAGAAATTTTACGTGTTTGCTGACGGCCGCCTGGGTCACGCCGAGCTCCTGCGCCGCGATGGTGAAGCTGCCGTTTCGAGCCACTGCCTCAAACGCCACTAGCGCATTCATGGATGGAATGATTCGCCGGTAGCCTTTGTGCTGACGAGGTTTCAATGGCTGGTTCATGCTCGCTCCTAGTACATACAACGCAACACCGGCGCTCGCAAAGCGAGCGCCGGCTGAATAGACCTAAGATTACATGGCGTAGGGCCAGGACTGCATCAGTTGATAACCCGTTGCGCTGAGGTCGGTGCAGGCTTGACATCGCTATCCAACGAAGCCGCTTCGCTCAGGCTGATACCAGCCGTCTCCGGTGCCCACCGCCAAGACGCCATAAAGCCTACGAACGTGATGGCTGCTGCGACGAGCATCACGTTGCCAATGCCGATCGAGTCGATTGCCATGGGTACAAGGTATGTCCCGATGATCGCGCCGATGCGCGAAATGGACGTACCCACACCGACGACTGAAGTGCGAATTTCGGTCGGAAAGATTTCGTTGGGGTAAACCCATTGCAGTACCTGCGCCCCTCCACTAAGAAACGCATAGGCGCCGAACAGGAACAGGATCAGGCTGGAGGAACCCGAAGCGTGATAACCGAGCAATAGGAGCGCGCACCCGGAGAGGAACAAGCTGTTGACCAGCAGTTTGCGACGCCCCATCACATTGATCAAGGCAGTAGCACCAATGCAGCCCAGGACGAACAGGAAGGTGATGGCAATCGAGCCGTAGGCATTCCAGCTACCGCGCAAGCTCAAGGCTTCAAGTACTTTTGGTGCAAATGCATAGACTGCGTAGACCGGAATGATGGTGCAAGTCGTGAAGGTGTAAACAAAGATCATCCGTTTGGCATAACCCAAGCGCAAAGCCGTGCGCAGCGATAGCCGCTCGCCATGCTGGGGTTGCTCACCCAGACTCTTGAGCGAGCACTGCTTACCGAACACCGAACGGATCACCGACAGGGCGTCTTTCTCACGACCTTTGCTGAGCAACCAGCGAGGCGACTCTGGGGTACCGAGGCGCAACAGCAGCAGGATCACACTGAAGACGGCCGTGCTGGCCAGCACATACTTCCAGCCATCCGTCCCGAGATTCGACAAGATCAGCTGCCCCACCACGTATGCTCCTGCAGCCCCCATGAACCAGTAAATCGTCAGGCCAGCCAAACGTGGGCCGCGCGCTTTCTTAGGAAGCAGTTCGACCAGGTAAGCCGTAGCGACGGGGTATTCGATACCTACGCCCACACCAATGAGGAAGCGCAACAGGAAGATGAGATAGGCGGAATCTGCAAAGAAATGCAACAAGGAACACAGCGTGAAGATCGCTGGACCAATAAAATACGCGGTTTTACGACCATATTTATCAGTCAGGCTGCCACCTAACAAGCCGCCAAGGAAAACGCCCATCAGCGCAGCGACTGCGATCATGCCCTCCCACAATTGGGTCAATCCCAAGGCTGGTGCAAAAGCCGGCATGGCAATGCCAACGATACTTAAAACGTAACCGTCAACGAACGCCCCCCCACTGGAGCGAACCGTCAGTAGTCGGTGGAAGCGATTAGGTTGTATATCATCGATAGATAGTTGCTGCGACATAGAAACCCCTTAGTTATTGAATGAATGAGGGTCAGGCAGGCGAGGCTTGCTCGCGGCGCCGATAGGCGCTGTTAGCACAAGTTGAATTGGGAAAACTGAGATCGTCCTGGACTACGGGGGACATCCGCCAAATAGACATCCACTGCCTTCCACTGCGGCATGCTCTACCGACGAACAGCACCTCTAAATCGGGCATCAGGCATTACCATCTTCCACTGAGACCGATTGAGGTCCAACCCAAGCCAGCATCCAAAGTATGGGCTGGAGTATGGGCTGAGAGTGAGGAGGACGGCAATGAAATCGAACCTGTTAACGGTCAAGTCAGTAGAGCGATTACTCCGCTCGGGCGAAAAAGCCATGCACAGCGATGGCCAAGGCTTGTATCTGAAGGTGTCGGCTATGGGCAGCGGGAGCTGGATTTACCGATTCAAATTGAATGGGAAATCCAGGGATATGGGGTTGGGTACTGTGGACGACATCACGCTCGTCCAAGCCCGGGACTCAGCCAGTCAGGCCAGGAAGATCGTCAAGGGAGGATCAGACCCCGTCCTGCTGAGGCAGCAACTTTCCAAACCTCAACAAGAAGAGGAAGCGCCCCCTACCAAGGCTTTCAAAGAAGTAGCCGAGGATTACATCGAAGCCCACAGAGCCGGCTGGAAAAACGCCAAGCATGCCCAGCAATGGACCAATACACTTACCACCTACGCCTTTCCCATCATCGGAAACAAGCCGGTTGACGAGGTTGAGACAGATCACATCCTGCAAATATTGAATCCGATATGGACTCAAAAGCCTGAAACAGCCGCAAGAGTGAGAAATAGGTTAGAGCTTGTTTTAGATGCGGCGAAGGCACGCCGATTGCGCACGGGTGAAAACCCTGCTCTATGGCGAGGCCACCTCGACAAGCTACTACCCCGAAGACGAATGGCAGACCGCGGGAATCACGCAGCTCTGCCCTGGCAGCAACTCCCCTCTTTCATGGCAGCTCTCAAAAGCTCGGCAGATCTCAGCTCAATTGCGATTGAGTTGACTGTATTGTGCGCCCTGCGAACCAGCGAGGTTATAGGAAGTCGCTGGGACGAAATCGATCTCAATGAGGAAATCTGGACCATTCCTGCCGCACGAATGAAAGCCAGCCGACAACATAGGGTCCCCCTATCGAAGGCTGCCTTGGAAACACTGCGCCGCCTCAAGGTTGGAAACGATAGCGAGTTGCTGTTCCCCGGTCGTACTGCTGGTCGGCCCCTCTCTAACATGGCCATGCTGCAGAAGATCCGGGGCATGGATGAGATATCGCTGAAAAACGGCGGGCCAGGCTGGCGTAACGAAGCTGGCGAAGTCATCACCATGCATGGTTTTCGGTCAAGCTTCAGAGACTGGGCCGCCGAAACAACCAATTTCTCCAACATCGTTCCTGAAATGGCGCTAGCACATAAAGTCAGTAACGCGACAGAAGCAGCTTACCGGCGTGGCGACCTATTAGAAAAACGTAAACAGCTTATGGAGGAATGGGCTTGCTATGCATTGTCGGGTTGTAAATCAACCTACAGTACATAGTGCAGACTCAAGCAAATGTCAGACGGGAAACGAGACTCGCATCGGGCCTGCGAGCCGTTGCTGGCCTTTAAACTGCCACTGAGGCCGTGGCTATCATCACCTGCAATGATACGTCTAAGCGCAGGCACTTCCAGCACACAGGGTCAACAATGAAAAACCAGTCACATGAAGCATTGCACTTACCATTGAGCGGTTGGGGAGCCGGCAATATCTGCAGCAAACCTTGCAGAAATGTTACGTGTCGGGAGGTTTCTCAGCGGCGTGCAATGAACCTACTTGATCTGGCGATTGCCACGCTGCAGCACGGACAAATTGCGTAACGCATAGACCGTTTGCGCACATTTCACAGCCATCGAATCCGCATCATTGGCACCTGATAGTTGCAGGCGATACACCGTACAGGTCCTGGAAATAACGGCAGAACCGCCCCACGTTGGAGAACCCCCAGCGACTCGCTACATAGCTGACTGACCAGTCGGGGTGTTGCAGCAAATCGTCGTGCGCACGCTCCAGCCTGACCTGCCGCTGATATTCGACAATCGAGCAACCGATGAACTTGCGAAACCCCTCCTGTAGGGCCCGAACACTGGTGTGAGCAATGTCTGCCAGCTCTGTATTCGAGAGCAGGGCTTCGGGATACGCGTTTATGTAATCCACGACCTCTTTCACATGCCGAGGCCGCACAAGCGCAGCGGGTTGATTCAACGTGTCGGTGTAGTTATGTGGCCAAGCTTCAAGCACGCTGTCGATGATCATGTTACGTGCATGCCCTGGAGCAGCAGCACTAGAGCCAGTTAGCGTTTCAAGCTCTTCACCGGTGATGACGGACATCAGGTGGGAGAATCGTGTCAGGTGTGGTGTGTTCAAGTCAGCAACTGAAGAAAATGCAAGTCGGCGTGTTACTGGGCCATCAATCAGTACGGATAATCGCTCCTTGAGCGCCTGAACCGGTATTGACGAACCGACATGAACATGAAGGCCCTGGATTTCCACTCGGCGCAAGCGAGATTTCTCGATTGAAATCCCCGATGCAATCGAACCGAAGAAGTCGACTGGGCTGTTGATTGCCACCTTTCCCTGGGTCGTGATGATGAAGGCGACACCTTCATCCTCCTCATGTGGGAGAGTAACAATATGCCCTCGCTGTACCATGCGCCGGATTGAAATATCACACAGCCGGCCGTACATGCCGCTGATACTGATGACCGACCTGGTCCTAGGCGGGTCAAAGCGGGTTCCACCCAAGGTGGCCGATACCATGCCCGTCAAGGTTTCAACATCTACATCTTGAAAGTCCACAATCACGCGATTGTGTCTTGCGTTCGCCCCCATTTCCCCCCCTGGTCTGCTGCATATCGATAGCGAAAAGAATGATCACGCTCACCCATACCACGCTAACTGCAGTGGGTTACGGTTGAACGAGTCAGGCACTGTTAGCCCAGAGCCCTCGGGTCGCCCCGACCCGACCAGTTGGCAAATTCACCGCCAGCTTCGACCGTTGAGTATTTTGGTGAGTACACATAAGAAAAAATGGATTTAACTCACCTAATATTTCAGCCCAAACTGCTCCATTAGACGCAGCGAAACTGGAACATTTACCGGAGATTCAAACGTGGTTGAGTACGTAGTTTCCCTCGATAAGCTCGGCGTCCATGATGTGGAGCATGTGGGGGGCAAGAACGCATCCCTGGGCGAGATGATCAGTAACCTCGCAGGAGCCGGCGTTTCGGTGCCGGGCGGCTTTGCCACTACGGCTCAGGCGTACCGCGATTTTCTCGAGCAGAGTGGCCTGAACGACCGCATCCACGCCGCGCTTGACGCGCTGGACGTGGACGATGTCAACGCCTTGGCCAAGACCGGCGCGCAGATCCGTCAGTGGGTCATGGAAGCCGAATTCCCGGAGCGTCTGAATTCGGAAATCCGAACCGCCTTCGCCGAAATGTCCAAGGGCAACGACAACATGGCCGTGGCCGTGCGCTCCTCGGCCACCGCCGAAGACTTGCCGGACGCCTCGTTCGCCGGCCAGCAGGAAACCTTCCTCAACATCCGTGGCGTCGACAACGTGATCCGCGCGGCCAAGGAAGTGTTCGCCTCGCTGTTCAACGACCGCGCCATCGCCTACCGCGTACACCAGGGCTTCGACCACAAGCTGGTGGCCCTGTCCGCCGGCGTGCAGCGCATGGTTCGCTCCGAAACCGGTACTGCCGGCGTGATGTTCACCCTCGACACCGAGTCGGGCTTCCGCGACGTGGTGTTCATCACCGGCGCCTACGGCCTGGGTGAAACCGTGGTGCAGGGTGCGGTCAACCCGGACGAGTTCTACGTGCACAAACAGACCTTGCAGGCAGGCCGCCCGGCCATCCTGCGCCGCAACCTGGGCAGCAAGGCCATCAAGATGGTCTATGGCGAAGAAGCCAAGGCCGGCCGTTCGGTCAAGACCGTCGAGGTCGACCGTGCCGAGCGTGCACGCTTCTGCCTGAGCGACGATGAAGTCAACGAGCTGGCCAACCAGGCCATGATCATCGAGCAGCACTACCAGCGCCCGATGGACATCGAGTGGGCCAAAGATGGCGACGACGGCAAGCTGTACATCGTTCAGGCCCGCCCTGAGACGGTGAAGAGCCGTGCCAGCGCCAACGTCATGGAACGCTACCTGCTCAAAGAGAAGGGCACCGTGCTGGTCGAAGGCCGTGCCATCGGTCAGCGCATCGGCGCTGGCAAGGTCCGCGTCATCAACGACGTGTCCGAAATGGACAAGGTTCAGCCAGGCGATGTGCTGGTTTCCGATATGACCGACCCGGACTGGGAACCGGTCATGAAGCGCGCCAGCGCCATCGTAACCAACCGTGGTGGCCGTACCTGCCACGCGGCGATCATCGCCCGTGAACTGGGTATTCCGGCTGTCGTCGGTTGCGGCAACGCTACCCAGATTCTGAAGGACGGCCAGGGCGTCACCGTCTCCTGCGCCGAGGGCGATACCGGCTTCATCTTCGAAGGCGAGCTGGGCTTCGACGTCAAGCAGAACTCGGTGGACGCCATGCCGGAGCTGCCGTTCAAGATCATGATGAACGTCGGTAACCCGGACCGTGCCTTCGACTTCGCCCAGCTGCCTAACGCTGGTGTCGGCCTGGCGCGTCTGGAGTTCATCATCAACCGCATGATCGGCGTGCACCCTAAGGCGCTGCTGAACTACGCTGGCCTGCCGCCGGAGTTGAAAGAGAGCGTCGACAAGCGTATCGCCGGTTACAACGACCCGGTCGGCTTCTACGTCGAGAAACTGGTCGAGGGTATCAGCACCCTGGCGGCCGCCTTCTACCCGAAAAAGGTCATCGTGCGCCTGTCGGACTTCAAGTCCAACGAGTACGCCAACCTGATCGGCGGCAAGCTGTACGAGCCGGAAGAAGAGAACCCGATGCTGGGCTTCCGCGGCGCCTCGCGCTACATCAGCGAGTCGTTCCGTGACTGCTTCGAGCTCGAGTGCCGTGCGCTCAAGCGCGTGCGCAACGAGATGGGCCTGACCAACGTCGAGATCATGGTGCCGTTCGTGCGTACCCTGGGCGAAGCCAGCCAGGTCGTCGACCTGCTTGCCGCCAACGGCCTGGCCCGTGGCGACAACGGCCTGCGCGTGATCATGATGTGCGAGCTGCCGTCCAACGCCATTCTGGCCGAAGAGTTCCTTGAGTACTTCGACGGTTTCTCGATCGGCTCCAACGACCTGACTCAGTTGACCTTGGGCCTGGACCGCGACTCGGGCATCATTGCCCACCTGTTCGACGAGCGTAACCCTGCCGTCAAGAAGCTGCTGGCCAACGCCATCGCCGCGTGCAACAAGGCAGGCAAGTACATCGGCATCTGCGGCCAAGGCCCTTCGGACCACCCAGACCTTGCCAAATGGCTGATGGAACGAGGTATAGACAGCGTGTCCTTGAACCCGGACTCTGTGATCGAGACCTGGTTATTCCTGGCTGAAGACCAAGACGCGGCGAGATGAGATGAGCGGGAGCGGCGGCTCGCCGCTCCCGTACTTTACTGCGTTTCAGGTCCGGAAACGGCGCACCAGATTATCCAGCTGGTCTGACAGACCCGCCAGGCTCTGCGAATCCTGTCGCGCCGCTTGTGCCAACGTGGCCACCCGCTGCGCATCACCATGAATGTGCGCGATGTGCTGGTTGATATCCTCGGCCACCTGGTGCTGCTCCTCTGCCGCTGTGGCGATCTGGTTGTTCATATCCCGAATGATGTCGACCGATGACCGAATCTGACCGAAGCTGTCTCGAGCCAACGCGATACGGCTGACAGACTGCGCAGACACCTGCAGACTGGCCTGCATCTGTCCGGCCACTTCGGCGGTGCGACCTGCAAGGTTACCCAAGAGACCATCGATCTCGGCAGTCGAATCTGCAGTCCGTTTCGCCAGGGCACGAACCTCATCGGCGACCACGGCAAAACCGCGCCCCTGTTCCCCTGCACGGGCGGCTTCGATGGCGGCATTGAGCGCCAGCAAGTTGGTCTGTTCAGCAATCGAACGAATAGTGCCCAGAATTGACTGGATGGCACTGCTGTCTCGTTCCAGTTGCTGGATGGATTGCGCCGACTGCTCAATCTCCAGGCTCAGGCGCTCGACGCTCTGCACCGCAGTGTCGATCTGCTGCTGACCTTGTCGTGCCTGTTGCTGGCCGCTGTCGGCCGACTGCGCTGCCTGGCTGCAAGAGCGTGCCACCTCGTTTGCCGTAGCTACCATTTCATGGAAGGCCGTGGACACCAGATCCACTGCCTCCCGCTGCCGGTCAGCGGCTTCGACCATTTCTGCCGAGGCCTGCGAGGAACTGGCCGACGTCGACATTATGCTGCCCGCCGCCGAACCAATTTGCTGAATGAGGCTACGGATAGAACCGAGAAATTGGTTGAACCAGCCAGCCAACTGCGCGGTTTCATCACGGCCACGGACCTGCAGGTTTTGCGTCAGGTCCCCCTCCCCTTGGGCGATCTGCTCAAGCCCGTCGCTCACACTTCGGATCGGCTGCACGATCAATTTGGCGAAGGCCGCACCGACCATGGCGAACAACGCCGCCAATGACAAGGCGATCACCGTGATCAGCCAGGTCAGCTGGGTCGTAGTATGCATGACCTCAGCTTTACGAATCAGGCCGATAAACGTCCAACCCAACTCCGGTGCTGGGTAGACGTTCGCCATGTAGCGCTCACCCTTGATCTCGATCTCGACCAGCCCTTGCTTTGCGCTGGCAAGCTCGGCATATCCCGGCCCAAAGCCCGCCATCGGTTTGAAGTTGTGGCTGGCATCACGGGGATCGACCATCACGTTGCCGTTGGCCTCAATAAGCATCAGGTAGCCGCTCTCCCCCAACTTGATCTGCTTGATGATTTCGGTCAGCCCTTTGAGCGAGACATCGATGTTGATCACGCCGCCGGCCACCCCCAAGTTATTGCTCACCGTGCGGACGGTGCTGACCAATGCATCGTCCTCCCAGGCATACGGCGCCGTGCGCACGGTCTTACCAGGGTTGGCCATCGCCAGCTGATACCACGGACGCACCCGCGGGTCATACCGGGACAAAGTCTGCCCTGCCGGCCAGGAAACATAACCACCGTCAGCGACACCGTAGGAGATAAAGCCATAGCTGGTGTGGCTGCGTCCGAGGCGATCGAAGACCTCTAACAGACGCTTACCGTGGGGGCTTGACTCGACGCTCGGGCCACTGGCCTCGAAATATTTGGTAAGACCTTCGCCCGCTGCGACGACCTCCGGCTCAACTGCCAGATAATCCACGTTTTGGGTTATGCCCTGAAAGAACAGACTCATTGCATTGCTGATCTGGCGGATTTCCCGACTGCTGTTGTCCAAAAAACTCTCACGTGCCTCCTCGCGCAGGTTGAGCGCGATCAGCAGGGCCACGAGCGCAAGAGGCAATGCAGTAATGCCGGCAAAAGCCAACGTCAGTTTCTGTTTGATCTTCATCGACGCCCTCAAGTTGTTATCGTTCTTGCACAGGGTTTCTGCCGAGCCGTTGGTGCGGTCCGGATCTTTGGAAAAGAAATGGAAGCAGTTCAAATAAAAAAGGCCGCCAGTGTGGGAGCGGCCAGGTCTTGAGCCGAAGCTTTAGACTAAGTGGTGAGGAAGTGTGTGCCCGGCGCCCAGGCTGGCTCCGAGCAAACTGCAGAGAACGCTCTGCGCGTGCGAGTACCTGCGCCATCCAGACTCTCCGTCAGAACAGCCGAAGACGCGGATACCCAAACCTTTAGCCAACATCCATGGACATTGGCCCTGTGCTTCGATCAGCCCGGTACCGAGCCGATCACTTCATCCAGGATGGTGATGCCGGCCTCGACTTCTTCAGCGGAGATAACACAAGGCGGCGCCACGTGAATACGGTTCTCGACCACGAATGGCAGCAGGCCTTGCTCCATCAACTTGTTCTTCAGAGCCAGCATGGTCTGGGCAGCCAGTGGTGCTCGAGTGGCCTTGTCGCTGACGAACTCCAGAGCCCAGAACACGCCCGCGCCACGGACTTCACCAATGGCCGGGTGACGCTGCTGAAGTTCGCGCAGACGTGGACCCAAGTGTTTTTCGCCAATTTCCTGGGCGTTTTCCACCACGCGGTCTTTGCGCATGGCGTCGATCGAGGCGACGATCGAGGCCATGGCCAGCGGGTGGCCGGAATACGTCAGGCCGCCCGGGAAGAAGTGGGTGTCGAAGTAGCTGCTCAGTTGCTCCGAGATCACCACGCCACCGACAGGTACGTAGCCCGAGTTCACACCCTTGGCGAAGGTGATCAGGTCCGGGACCACACCGTAGTGCTCGAAGGCGAACCACTTGCCAGTACGACCGAAGCCCGCCATCACTTCGTCGAGGATCAGCATGATGCCGAACTCGTTGGCCAGTTGACGCACGCCCTGCATATAGGCGGCCGGGGTCACCAGCACACCGGCAGTACCCGGCAGGCTCTCTAGCAGAATGGCGGCGATCGAGTTCGCGCCTTCACATTCGATCACACGACGCAGGTGACGCAGGGCACGCTCGGTTTCTTCCGCCTCGGTCTGAGCGTTGAATTCGCTGCGGTACAAGTACGGGGTGAAGAAATGCACGTGGCCACGGGCGTACTCGTTCGGCACGCGGCGCGGGTCGCCGGTGGCGACGATCGCCGACCCGGTGTTGCCGTGGTAGGAACGGTAGGAAGACAGCACCTTGTCACGACCGGTGAACAGGCGCGCCATGCGGATCGCGTTCTCGTTGGCGTCGGCGCCACCGTTGGTGAAGAAGACTTTCTTGAAGCCGGCCGGGGCCTGCTCGATGATGCGCTTGGCGGCTTCACCACGCATCAGGTTGGCCGTTGCCGGGGCAATGGTGGTCAGCGCGCCGGCCTGTTCCTGGATGGCCGCGATGACTGCTGGGTGCTGATGCCCCAGGTTGGTGTTGATCAGTTGGCTGGAGAAGTCCAGGTAACGCTTGCCGTCGTAGTCCCAGACCGTGCTGCCCTCGCCGCCGGCGATCACCAGAGGGTTGAGTGTTCCTTGGGTAGACCACGAGTGGAATACGTACTCGCGATCAAGATCTTTCACGTATTGATTGGTAATCGCCATGATACTTGTCGACCTATGAATAAAGTGAGCCAAACGTTTGATGGGTGACGAACGCCTGCGCCATCGCGGTTCTCCGTCAGAACAGTGAATGACGCAGGCACTCGAACCTGCGGCTTGCCTTAGCTGTTGCTAGGGAAAGCGAACTGAGCGGCCTCATGACTGGTGCGTTTCGGCCAGCGCTGGGTGATGGCCTTCTTACGGGTGTAGAAGCGCACACCGTCCGGGCCGTAGGCGTGCAAGTCACCGAACAGCGAACGCTTCCAGCCGCCGAAGCTGTGGTAGCTCACCGGTACCGGCAGCGGCACGTTGACACCGACCATGCCGACTTCGATCTCGTCGCAGAACAGGCGCGCCGACTCACCGTCGCGGGTGAAGATGCAGGTGCCGTTGCCGTACTCGTGGTCGTTGATCAGCTTGATCGCCTCTTCCAGGCTGCTCACGCGCACGACGCACAGTACCGGCCCGAAGATCTCTTCCTTATAGATGCGCATTTCCGGGGTCACGCGGTCGAACAGGGTGCCACCCACGAAGTAACCGTCTTCGTTACCTGCCACTTTGAAGCCACGGCCGTCCACAACGACCTTGGCACCGGCAGCAACGCCGTCATCGATGTAACCCAGCACCTTGTCACGCGCAGCGGCGGTGACCAGCGGGCCCATATCCAGGCCGCAGGAAGTGCCGGCGCCGATCTTCAGAGCCTTGATCTGGGGTTCGAGCTTGGCGATCAGGGCGTCTGCCACCTGGTCACCCACGCACACGGCCACCGAGATCGCCATGCAGCGCTCGCCGCACGAACCGTAGGCGGCACCCATCAGCGCGCTGACGGCGTTGTCCAGCTCGGCGTCCGGCATCAGTACCGCGTGGTTCTTGGCGCCGCCCAGGGCTTGGACGCGCTTACCGCGTTTGGTGCCTTCGGCGTAGATGTACTCGGCAATCGGGGTCGAGCCGACGAAGCTCAGGGCCTTCACTTCAGGTGCCTCGATCAGTGCGTCCACCGCTTCCTTGTCGCCGTGCACCACGTTCAGCACGCCTTTTGGCAGGCCGGCTTCGTGCAGCAGTTCGGCGATCAGCAGAGTCGAGCTTGGGTCACGCTCGGACGGTTTGAGGATGAAGCAGTTGCCACAGGCAATGGCCAGTGGGTACATCCACAGCGGCACCATGGCAGGGAAGTTGAACGGGGTAATACCGGCGACCACGCCGATGGGCTGCAAGTCGCTCCAAGCGTCGATGTTCGGACCGACGTTGCGGCTGTATTCGCCTTTGAGGATCTCTGGGGCGGCCGAGGCGAACTCGACGTTCTCGATGCCGCGCTTGAGTTCACCCACGGCGTCTTCGATGGTCTTGCCATGCTCTTCGCTGATCAACTGGGCGATACGCTGCTCGTTCGCCTCCAGCAGCTGTTTGAAGCGGAACATCACCTGCGCGCGCTTCGCGGGTGGGGTGTTACGCCAGGCAGGGAAAGCGGCCTGGGCCGAGTCGATGGCCTTCTGCACAGTGGCGCGGCTTGCCAGGCCCAGCTTGTGAATGGCCTGGCCGGTGGACGGGTTGAATACATCCGTGGTGCGTGCGTCGTCGGCGACATGCTCACCATGGATCAAATGCTTGATAGTTGTCATTTTCTTTCCTCGAGCTTAGTGACAATCGGTCTATTTTTTGAAATAAGGCGATACCCCGACGCGCGGGGCATAGCGGTCAGTTGATACCTTGCAGGGCCTGGCCAACGGCATCGAACAGTCGATCCAGCTCCTGGGGTTGGGTGTTGAAGGTTGGGCCGAACTGCAAGGTGTCACCGCCAAAGCGCACATAGAACCCTGCTTTCCACAGCGCCATCCCAGCCTCGAAAGGACGGATTAGTGCATCGCCATCACGTGGTGCGATCTGCAACGCACCGGCAAGGCCGCAATTGCGGATATCGATAACGTGCTTAGCACCCTTCAGGCCGTGAATGGCGTTTTCAAAGTACGGGGCCAGCTCAGCAGACTGCTGAACCAGATTCTCTTTCTGGAGCAAGTCCAACGTCGCCAAACCGGCGGCACAGGCCACTGGGTGAGCGGAATAGGTATAACCATGAGCGAACTCGACGGCGTACTCGGGCGAAGCCTGATACATGAACGTGTCGTAGATCTCCCGGGAGGCAATCACTGCGCCCATCGGGATGGCACCATTGGTGATCTGCTTGGCAACGTTCATCAGGTCGGGGGTGACACCGAAGTACTCGGCCCCGGTCATGGTGCCCATGCGTCCAAAGGCAGTGATGACCTCATCGAAGATCAGCAAAATGTTGTGCTGGTTGCAGATTTCTCGCAGACGCTGCAAATAGCCCTGCGGCGGCACGATCACGCCAGCCGAGCCAGACATGGGCTCGACGATGACGGCTGCAATGTTGGAAGCATCATGCAGCTCGATCAGCTTCAGCAGCTCATTGGCTAATGCCACACCACCCGTCTCGGCGGCCCCTTTGGTAAAGGCCAGCTCCGGCTGCAGCGTGTGCGGCAGGTGGTCGACATCCAGCAATGGACCGAACATCTTACGATTTGCGCCGATACCACCCAATGAGGTACCCGCTACGTTCACGCCGTGGTAGCCGCGGGCTCGGCCTATCAGCTTGGTTTTCTGTGGCTGGCCTTTCAGTCGCCAGTACGCACGCGCCATCTTGATGGCGGTATCGGCGCTCTCGGAACCGGAGCCGGTGAAAAACACGTGATTGAGATTGTCCGGCACAACACTGGCAATCCTTTCGGACAGCTCGAACGCCAGTGGATGGCCATACTGGAACGCCGGAGAGTAATCCAGGGTTACCAACTGCTTCGCGACCGCATCAGCGATCTCTTGGCGGGAATGGCCAGCCCCACATGTCCACAGACCCGACAAACTGTCGAATACCTCTCGGCCGTGCTCATCAATCAGGCGATTGCCTTTCGCCCCGACTATGAAACGCGGATCCTTTTTGAAATTCCTGTTCGAGGAGAAGGGCATCCAATGCGTATCAAGCTGGAGGCCACTGGCCAAGGAGATACTGCTCTGCAAGGCCTGATTCATGGGGGGTGATCCTGAGCGTGAAGTGATGTGCCTAGCTTGTGCTGGAACATCAGTTGCGATAAATCTATATTTTCTTGCACTCAGTTACTGGATCGCTCACGCATGACAAAAAAGACACCCTTGCATCAAGTCAGTGATTTTGATTTGAGGCTGCTGCGGGTATTCAAGACTGTGGCCGAGTGCGGCAGTTTCTCCGGCGCCGAATCAGCGTTGGGCATTACCCGTTCAGCCATCAGCTTGCACATGGGCGACCTGGAAAAACGCCTGGGTATGCGCTTGTGCCAGCGAGGGCGCGCAGGCTTTGCCCTCACCGATCAGGGCCGCGAGGTGCTGCGTGCGAGTGAAACGGTGCTGGTCGCTATCGAGGGTTTCCGTAGCGAAGTGAATCAGATGCACCAGCAACTGCGCGGTGATCTGAACGTTGCAATCGTCAACAACCTAGTCACTCAACCCACGATGCGCATTACACATGCGCTCAAATCAGTACGCGCCGAGGGTAGCGGCGTACGCATCAACCTGAGCATGAACACACCTGGCGAGATCGAGCGTGGCCTGCTGGATGGCCGCTTGCATGTGGGTGCGTTGCCACTGATCTCGCCGTTGTCAGGCCTAGAATATGGCCTGCTCTACGAAGAGCGATCGCACTTGTACTGCTGCCATGAACATCCACTGTTCGCCCAGGCCGCCAGCGTCAGTGATAAGCAACTGTCACTGGCAGACGCCGTGGTCCCCACTTACCGAATGACAGCGGAGGCGATCGGTTTGCATCAACTGCTCAATGTTGCCGCCTCGGCCAGCGATCGCGAGGGTATCGCGTTCCTGATTTTGACCGGGAGCTACATCGGCTTTCTGCCGGACCATTATGCTGCGACATGGGTGGAAAAAGGACTCATGACGCCCTTGGATCCAGACAGACTGTACTTCGACTCGAAATTGGCCATCGCCACCCGAAAAGGGCGCCGGCAAAACCTGATCCTTGAACGGTTTCTCAGCGCGTTGGGACTGAACGACAAAACCGCCTCTCACCTTGAGATGTGAGGGTCGCTCCACCCTTACGTAGCATCAGCGCATAACGGTGAAAATATTTTGCCGTTTTTTATTTGCAGGCACATAATCACGCGAAAATTATTTGGCTTCTGATCGGCGGTCGGGCGATGAAAAAATCGGTGTTGATGACATGCGCAGCGTTAGGCCTCGCTTGGGGATGCACCTATATTTTTCTCAAATGGTCATCGCATTTGATTACGCCCTTGCAAACCACCTTCATCCGTGTGCTTTTTGGTTTCTTACCAATTGGCAGCTATGCCCTGGCAACCGGCGCACTGAGTCTCCGACACCTGCGTTACACCCATCATTTTGTCGCTATGTCGATGCTGTCTGCGACCGTGTACTTCTTCGCAATTTCCTCTGGCACGGCCCTGCTGCCTACGGCTATTGCGGGCCTGCTCAATGGCGCAATTCCTCTCTTTGCATTTTTATGTGCATGGCTGTTTCTACGAGACGAGCCAATGAATCTGATCAAGATGGCTGGTATCGCTGTGGGGTTTTGCGGGGTAATTATGATCGCAGCCCCCTGGAACGCTGATTATGCAGTGAGCTCCGAGGGTGTTCTATTCATGCTGTTTGGCGCGTTCTGCTTTGGCTCCTCCTTCGTGTACGCCAGACGCTTTCTGACTCCACTGAAAATATCGGCCGTGGCATTGACTACCTATCAGATGGGTGTCGCACTCATAACGTTGGCCTGCATTACCCCGATGCAGGGCATTGATAATCTGGCCACGGAGCCCGCTTCATTGATCGGCATAATCTTCGGGCTTGGTTTCTTGAGCACAGGCGTTGCTTACATTGCCTATTACCGCCTTGTCGAAAGCGAGGGTGCTGTAACGGCCTCAGTCGTCACCTATATTCCCCCCGTAGTTGCCCTGCTGATCGGCGCCCTTAGCGGCGAGCGCCTCTCTCTCGTAGCCTGGCTGGCTATGGTGACCATTCTTGCAGGTGTAGCGATAGTCCAGTTTGCTGATCGGGCATCAAGATCTAAAAGCCAGAGTGCTCAAAACAGTCTGAATAGGCAGGCTACGCATCAGGATCGCTCAACGTGTGATGCGCACGATTGCCGATAGATCGTAAGCGTCCGGCGAACTCACCTTCCGAACTCCAGCATTAAGGGCGATGGTGTCCGCGTATTTTTAAGCGGACGCGATCACCCTTATCGTCAGGATTTCCATGCGCCAACGAAGCTCTTATCCCAAACCATTCAAAGCCCAGGTCGTTCAGGAATGCCTGCAACCTGGCGCAACCGTGTCCAGTGTCGCCATCAGCCACGGCATCAATGCCAACGTCATCCGCAAATGGCTGCCGCTCTATCGAGATCAGCCCGCAGCGACTTCACTACCGGCTTTCGTCCCGCTAAAAGCCCCACCTAAACGGTCAGTCGAAACGTCAGTGATCATCGAGTTGCCCGTGGCCGGGCAAGTGATTACGGTGAAATGGCCAGCCTCGGATCCCGAGGGTTGTGCGCAATTTATTCGGGCTGTCGCTCAATGATCCGCATCGATGCCATCTGGCTGGCCACCGAGCCGATGGACATGCGCGCTGGCACCGAGACGGCATTAGCCCGGGTGATTGCGGTGTTCGGTGCGGCGAAGCCGCACTGCGCTTATCTGTTCGCCAATCGCCGGGCTAATCGAATGAAAGTGCTGGTGCACGATGGCGTCGGCGTCTGGCTCGCAGCGAGACGACTGAACCAAGGCAAGTTCCATTGGCCCGGCATTCGCCACGGCGGCGAGGTCGAACTCGACAGCGAACAACTCCAGGCACTGGTGGTGGGCCTGCCGTGGCAGCGCGTCGGTGCAGGCGGTGTGATTAGCGTGCTGTAAACGCCGGCCATTTGGCCGGTCTACTTGTCGTCGCCCCGCGCCTGCTCTGGCACAATTGGCGGCATGACTTTCTCGCCCAACCTCGACCAGATGCCCCCGGAACAGCTTCGTGCCTTGGCGGCACAGGCGTTGCAGTTGCAGTCCCAGGTCGAGGCGATGAGCAGGAAGATTCAGAACGATGAAATCCTCATCGAACAGTTCAAGTTCGAAATCGCCCTGCTCAAACGGCACAAGTTCGCCAAGCGCAGCGAACAAATCAGCCCGGCGCAAAGCAGCTTGCTGGATGACCTGCTCGACACCGACCTTGAGGCTATCGAGGCCGAGCTGAAACAGCTTCTTCCCGCTGCGCCACAGGTCGAACCACGGCAATCGCCGAAACGTGCGCCATTGCCGCCACAGTTTCCACGCACTGTGATTCGTCACGAACCCGAAAACACCCAGTGCGCCTGTGGCTGCCAACTTCAACGCATCGGCGAAGACGTCAGCGAGAAGCTGGATTACACGCCGGGCGTGTTTACCGTCGAGCAACATGTGCGGGGCAAATGGGCCTGTCGCCAGTGCGAAACCCTGATCCAGGCACCGGTGCCAGCCCAGGTTATCGACAAAGGTATCCCGACCGCAGGTTTGTTGGCCCACGTGATGGTGGCCAAGTTTGCCGATCACTTGCCGCTGTACCGGCAGGAGAAAATCTTTGGTCGCGCCGGACTGGCAATTGCGCGCTCGACCTTGGCGCAATGGGTCGGAGAAACTGGCGTGAGACTTCAACCGCTAGTTGATGCTCTGCGTGAAGCGGTGTTGAACCAGCGTGTGATTCACGCCGATGAAACACCGGTGCAAATGCTTGCGCCAGGCGAGAAGAAAACCCACCGGGCCTACGTCTGGGCCTACAGCACGACGCCGTTTTCGGCGCTCAACGCGGTGGTTTACGACTTCAGCCCAAGCCGTGCCGGACAACATGCACGCAACTTCCTGGGCGACTGGAACGGTAAGCTGGTTTGCGATGACTTCGCTGGCTACAAGGCCGGATTTGAGCAAGGCATCACTGAAATCGGCTGCATGGCTCACGCGCGTCGCAAGTTTTTCGATCTGCACGTGGCGAACAAAAGTCAGCTGGCCGAACAAGCGCTGCACTCGATCAGCGGCTTGTACGAAGTCGAACGCCAAGCGCGGGAAATGAGTGATGAAGATCGGTGGCGAATACGTCAGGAACTGGCGGTACCGATCCTCAAAAAACTGCATGACTGGATGTTGGCCCAGCGCGACCTGGTGCCCAACGGATCAGCCACGGCCAAAGCCCTCGACTACAGCCTGAAACGCTGGGTAGCGCTGACGCGCTACCTGGACGATGGAGCTGTGCCGATCGACAACAATCAAGTCGAGAACCAGATACGGCCCTGGGCACTCGGGCGCTCGAACTGGCTGTTTGCCGGGTCGCTACGCAGTGGTAAACGGGCCGCTGCAATCATGAGCCTGATCCAGTCGGCGCGTATGAATGGGCATGATCCGTATGCCTATCTCAAAGATGTGCTGACTCGGTTGCCAACACAGAGGGCCAGTGAGATCGGGCAGCTGCTGCCACATCAGTGGGTGCCTGCCTAACTTACGCAAGGTGAGTTGGGCGGACGCTTATGATAGATCTACAGCCCGAAGCAACTAAAGCACATTACCTCCGGGTGCCAGGGGCATAAGCTCAGAACAACTCGTCCTAACCGCGCTGTACGGTTTTCCCGTATGTTGCCGCGTGATCGACCGACAGTTCTACGGGTAGCCAGGGGCATGACCAAACAACACATCATCACGCTCGCCGAACAGCGCTGCAAAGCGAAAGCGGTGATGCTGCAGCTCAAGCGTGGCGAGTACCTTTTTCGCGAGGGCGACGAGCCCGATGCGCTCTATGATCGACAACGGAATCGTCAAAGTCTCGCAGACCACCGCCGAAGGTGACTACGTGACGTTCTTCCTGCGCAGCGATTTTCTGGCTGAATTTAAGCTCAATCTTCATACGAACGCTCTAGCTCGTTAAAAGCAATGACTTTTTGGGCGTCAAAAAAAAGCACTGCTTTCGCAGTGCCAAACACTCCAGGAGAGTGGACCTGTATTGTCAGAAACGTAGACCAGCGGCATGCAACGACCAAATTGCATTGTCTGTTTCTGACACTGATGGCCGAAGCCAGCAGACGTAGATGAAGTCCTTGCCATCAGAACCGATGGAACATTTCTTGGATTTTCGCCTGATCTTGGGTGGTGGTAAGCGCGAGCATTAGCAGGATGCGCGCCTTCTGCGGGTTCAAGTCATCACCGAGCACACCCGGGTAGGCTTCGTCTGCGGGAATGTAACCACTGCCCGTACGCGAGGAGCGAACCACTACAACGCCTTGCTCAATCGCCTTGTTCACGGCCGGGAGAATGAATTTCGACTCACTGCCCGCCCCTACACCTGCGATGACGATCCCCATCGCTTTGTTCGCAACAGATGCCTCGTACATGTAGCCATTATCGTTTTGATAGCCGTAGATGATGTCGACCTTCGGCAGGCTATCAAGCTTGCTGACATCGAAAGGAGTATCGACCGTGTGCAGCTTGGCGACTTTGTTGTCAAAGTGAGGCTTGAGGTTCACCAACGTTCCAAGGTACCCGCCGGCAACCGACTTGAAAGTGTCCAGGGAGTTGGCATCGGTCTTGGTGACCAGCCTGGCTGCGGAGATCCGCTCATTGAGCACGACCAGTACGCCACGCCCTTTCGCTTCAGGGGATGCCGCAACCGTGACTGCCTGAAGAATGTTGCTCGGCCCGTCGGCGCCGATCGCGGTGGCCGGCCGCATGGCGCCGGTCACGACCACCGGTTTTTCACTCTTGACCACCAGGTTGAGGAAGTAGGCAGTCTCTTCCAACGTATCGGTACCGTGGGTAACGACCACCCCTGAAACATCATCGCGCTTGAGCAGCTCGTTGATCCGTTTGGCCAATTTCAACAGCACTTCGTTATCCATGCTGTCACTGCCAACGTTGGCAATCTGTTCAGCCGTCACGTTGGCCACCTTGCCCAGCGATGGCACCGAACCGACCAGTGCCTGCGCGGTCAGCACGCCAGACTTGTAACCAGTGGTTTGGGTTTCCTGTTCCGCAGTACCAGCAATCGTCCCACCAGTGGCCAGCACCGCGACGGTTGGCTTGGCGACAGCAGTTTCAGTTTGAGCCATTACAGTGGTCACCGAAGTGAGTGAGAGCACCGCTGCCACGATTCCAGCATTGAGCATTTTCATTGTTCACCTGCATTAAGTAGAAACTACGGCAGAGAGGAAAAAGAGTGCGCGAGCATCCTGCTGCGCTCATTTTTATAAACGAAAGTTTCAGCCGCGCGCAGAGACCGGCATCCGCGAACTGTTCGGCCTTGGCATCGAACTGTACAGCGAGCTTTTCGACTTCGCTGATCAGCCCGCCCAGCATTGCATAGGTGGCGATTTTCAGGGCTGCAGGATATACATCATTGGTCGACCGCGAGCAGTTGACGTGATCGTTGGGATGAACAACGTCGTATGCGCCTGGCCCTTGCCCCAGGAACAGCTGGGCACGGTTGGCGATCACTTCGTTGAAGTTCATGTTGGTGGAAGTACCACCAGAGCCTTCAAGCAAGTCGACAATCAGCGACTCGTCGCAGTTGCCGGCAATCACTTCCTGACACGCCTGGGCTATGGCTTCAGCTTGTGGTTTTGCAACCACACCGCTATCCAGGTTCGCCAGCGCTGCAGCCCATTTGCACTGGGCAAAGGCATCGCGGAACGCGGAATAATGGGCCACGGTAAGCGGCGAAACGCTCAGGTTCTCAAAGCCTCGTACCGAGTTCACGCCATAAAGTTTGCCTGCCGGGATCTGGACTTGACCCACGTAATCCTGCTCAAGCCTGCTATCTACACGATCAAAAGTACTCACGAGAACTTCCTTCATCCGTATTGATTAAGACATCGACGCCTTTGCCCAAGGCCTTGAGCCGTGGCAGAAAGGTGCCGTGTATGACTTCACGTGCCGTTGCACAGGCGTCCGTGAAAAACGTGCTGTATTCGTCACGCCGCGCCACCAGATACAACGACCGCTCGAGGCCAAGATCGGGCGCAACATGCGCGTTGACTCTGTCGATCCAGGCGGACGCCTGGAGAAAACACATCGGGCTGGTCATGGCCCAGCCAATGCCCTCTGCAACCATGGAGGTCAGTGCATCCGCGTTGTCCAGCTCAAGGCGATTGGGCACACGGATATTGAGGCTCCGCAGGTGGCGCTCTATTTGCCGACCGACCTGCGAAGCCCGGTTGAATCGCACCACCGGCAACACGTTGGCCAGAGCCCTCACATCGTCGATACTGTCGAGCTGCTTGCGCAGCTCGATCGGTGTAATCACGAAGTATTTTTCGGTGAACAGCCGATAGCGAACGACATCGTTGGCATCCATCAGCGGGTCGCTGGTCACGATCAGATCCAGATCGCGACGCAGCAGCGATTCACCTTGTTGAGGACTCAAGCCGGTGCGTACCGTCAACTGCGAGACCTGGCCCAGCAACTGCTTGGTAAACATCGAGCCACAGGTAGCAGCGAACGAATCCACCAAGCCAATTCTCAGGTCCGGTTTGCCCCCCCTCCCTGCATCCAGCACTTGCGCCTTGAGGTTCGACAGCTCTTCACTGATCACCGAGCCGCGGTTGCGCAACGCAAGGCCGAAGGGCGTCAGCGTTAGCGGGCGCGTTGTCCGGTCCACCAGCACCACACCCAGCTCATCCTCCAGCTGCCTGACCATCTGCGAGACACCTGACTGCGATATCCCCAAACGCTGAGCCGCGCCGGACATGCTGCCCTCTTCGGAGACAGCAATGAAAACCTGCACAGCATGCATATCGATGAGTTTATGGGGTGACATAGTGTGTCCTCGCGGCGTGGTCGGGCTCAAAGACCGATCATTGTCCGTTACGACCAGCGTTCGATGCAGCAAAAGCGGTGCTTGAACGGGAACCCGTGTCACCTTCAGCGACTACACCGCTGAGGTCTTCCTTGCTGGTCTCAGGGGCAAACAGGTGACACACCACACCACCCACTACCAGCACGGCAACGCAGACACCCAGTGCGGTCTGAATGCCCAACTGCTGCACCGCGATCGGCAGCAGGAAGGTGGCAAACGCCGAACCGAAGCGACTGGCGGCAACGGCCAGGCCAATACCGGATGCACGAAGATGTGTCGGGAACAACTCAGGCGGATAGACGAACTCCAAGTTCACTGCTGCAGCGAGCACGCAAGCAAAGAAACCGAACGCGATGATGGTGCCTACAGGGCCGAAGCTGCCGTAAGCCAATGCCGCCAGCCCGATGGCGCTCAGGTAGCACGTACCGACGAGGAATGCACGTCGCGAAATACGGTCGATGATCAACAGCCCCAGCAGTGCACCGGTCATCAACAGCACGTTGTAAACAAGGCCACCGACAAATTTGTCTTGAACGTTGAGCGCTTCGAGTACACGAGGTGAGAACGTGCCAAGTGCAAAGAACGGGATTACCTGGCAGGTGTAGAACACACAACCTACGATCGTGTTCTTCCTCCAGCGGGGGCTGAACAGCTCGCTGAAGTTGCCACGCTTCTTGGCCGCCGCAGGGGCTGCTGCCGGGAGTGTGACATTGGGACCGAACTTGCTATGTACGATGGCCAGGGCTTCGGCGGTTCGGCCTTTGGCCATCAACCAGATTGGTGACTCAGGCACGCCTAGGCGCAGTGGCAGGATCAACAGTGCAGGTATTCCGCTCAACGCCAACATGACACGCCATGCGTCCGGGCCAATATCACGCACTGAGAAGCCGACCAGATAAGCTGCGACATAACCTGCAGCCCAAGCAGCCGCGAGCACGCTCAGCAGCCGACCGCGGTAACGGCGGGGTGCAAACTCGGTAACCAGCGACTTGCTGACTACGTAGTCAAAACCAAGCACCAGCCCAGCAGCAAGCGCAGCACCAATAACTGCTCCGGCGATGTCACGAAAAATTGTGAGGCAGAGATGGCTGCGAACAGCAGCATGTCCCAAGCAAAAATCGTGCGTCTGCCGAACTTGTCGGCCAGTGGCCCGGCGATCAGGCTTCCCAGAAACAGCCCGGCCAGAGAGGCTGCGCCGAGGAGGCCCATCCAGATCGCAGTCAGTTGCAGCGGCCCTGCGGCCATGCTTACTGCGATACCAATAATGCCAAGCACGATTCCGTCGCTGAATTGACCTCCTGTCCCGCTGAACACCGTTCGGATGTGGAAACGGCTCAACGGGAGATCTTCGAACGAAACGTGATTACTCATTCGTAACTCCACTGTCTTTTTGTATTTGTGGGTCGCCGGCAACTGAGTGCCGGGTTACGAATGAGTGTACGGCTGAATATTCACGAATACAGCATAGATCATTGCAGTATCAGTATTTGTAATACTGTGTGCCACGATTGTTGATAGGGTCAGTTAGATGGAAAGCAAAAGATCCTACGGCTGTACCAAAGGCTCTGCTATTGCGAAGCGAACTGCTGCTTCGATGTGAATTGCTGCGGAATCGAAACCTGGTAATGGCAACCCATTCGCGTCCAGAATTAGGCAAATTTCCGTGCAGCCAAAAATGACGCAGTCCGCGCCCTCGGCTTTTGCCCTTTCGATGATTCGCAGCAGAATCTCCCGAGACTCATCCTTTACTGCGCCAAAGCTGAGCTCGTCGAAGATGATCCGCTGGATATCGGCACGCTCTTCATTGTGCGGCACACGCACTTCAATGCCATAAGGCTTCATCCGCTGGGGATAAAACGCCCCTTCCATTGTGTACTTGGTTGCAATCAGCAATGGCCTTGAACAACCCGCAGCTTTCAAACGCCCGGCGACTTCATCCACGATGTGAATGAAAGGAAGTGCCGTGGCTGCCTCCACGGCATCCGCCACAAGGTGCATGGTTACGGCGCAAATCAGGATGCATTCGGCGCCTGCGGCTTTGAGCCCTTCGGCAGCTCTCGCCAGCCGTTGGCCTGCTGCATCCCAGTTCCCCGACTTCTGCATCTCGATGATGTCCTGGAAGTTCACGGAATGCAGAATGAGCTCAGCAGCGTTCAAATCTCCTCGCAGGGCATTAACGGCTTCGTTGATTTTCCGATAGTAGATGGCAGTCGACTCGAAGCTCATGCCGCCAATCAATCCCAGCCTGCGCATAGTGAACACTCTCTTGATGGTTTCTGAGAGACTCAAACTAGCTATAACCGACTTTTACGAATAGCGAATAATCTAGGAACCTATTTCTCAAAATCTGAATATTTTGTGCAGGTCAGGAGCCCGGCAACAGGGCTATGAAGGCAGCCAGAGGCGGTAGCATTTCTTCCTTCCACACCAAGTACGTACGGCTGACGCCCAAGTCGCCTGGTAATGGGTGACGCTTGAGCGTGGCGCCCAATACCGCGTGATCCAGCAATTCAGTAGAAATAATGCCAACGCCGGTGCCAGCGGCAACGCAAGCAACAATGGCATGATAGGACGCGAACTCAAGGATCCGGCCCGGCGACACACCCTCTTGCGCCAGCCATTCAACAAGCCTACGACGGTAAGAGCATCCATGAGGGAACACAACCAGCGTGGCCCCGCTCAGGTCCTGCGCACTGTTGATCGGGTCTCGTCCACCTGCCGAGATGAGGGTCAACCGCTCTTCAAAAACCGCTTTACTGCAGCAGCTCACGGCCTCGAACGGCTCTGCCACAAATGCGGCATCAATTTCATAGTGCTCCAGGCTGCGCAGAAGGGTTTCGGTGATCCCCGAACGGAGCTCGATGGACATTTCCGGGTGACGCTCATGAAACGCCGAAAGCAAAGGAGGTAGACGCGCACCGGCGGTGCTTTCCAACGACCCTAGCCGCAGTACGCCGCGAACGGCCCCTCCACGCACCTCTTGCTCAGCAACCTCCGCCATCTGCAGGAGGCGTTCCGCGTGCCCCAAAAGTACTCGACCGGCCTCCGTCAACACTACGCCTCGACCCTGACGGCGCAAGAGCGCCACACCCAGGCGCTCCTCGAGTAACTTCATGCGGGTGGAAACGTTTGACGGCACTCGTGACAAACGAACTGCAGCTCTTGCAATGCCTCCCTCCTGCACCACGCAACGGAAAATGTGCAGGTCGTCAAGGTCCATTCTTCTCATGAGCTTATCGCCTCAACTTACGGTCTCAACAAAGCGGACAAGGAGCTGCTCCGCTTCAGGCGCATGGCAGATACCGCCGAGCAGATGGCCAATATCCGCACCTAGCTCAGTCAATGCCTGCGCTTGACGCTTGATGCATGCCTCCATCAAAGCCGGTGTGAATTCGGGATGAAACTGCGTGGAGATTGCCCGTCGCCCATACCGAACGATCTGGTGCCTGTCGTGATCGTTCGCTGCCAGCGTTATGGCACCCTCTGGGAGTTTGAGAATGGTTTGTCGATGGGTAAGGTTAGCCACGAACTCGCAAGGCAAGCCTTGCAGCAGCGGATCCTCAACTGCTGAGTCAAGCAGACGAACCTTCTTGCAGCCCAACTCCAAGCCATCAGGATGATAATCCACCCTACCGCCTAGAGCATGGGCCATGAGTTGGTGACCGTAGCACACGCCGAACAAAGGCATTTCAATCACCATGGCTTCGCGAATCCACTCAGCAAGTCGCTCACTCCACGGCAATCGGTCGGTTACCATTGACCAGGAGCCGGTAATGATTGCCACTCGCTGCGAGGAAGGGGGTGGCAATACCTGGCCCTCGAAAACCCTGATCACCTCCAGCTGTTTGCCGGTCTTGTCGAGGGTTCTGAGGAACCAGGAAGCGATGTCGCCAAAGTCATACTGCAGGTCACTGGGCGCGGCTCCAGCCTGGATGATCAATAAATCTGTCAATTTCAGCTGCCTGGTCTACATCTCGGTTGAAACAGCAGACTTTAGCGGACCTTAATGACTATCGAAAAATGAAAAATCATGATCAACACATCTCGCCTTGAGAACGGTCGAATTGGGCATCCTCTCCCCGGGTCATTGCCTCGTACGTGAGATGACACACTGACTGACAACCAGGTCGAACTGAGCCCCTCCTGCATTCTTGTAGACGGTCACATCATCAGCTGATCGCCTGAAATCATCGTTCTGGCAGAGGTCGTACAAATCACCTTCGATCTGCTGGGGCGTGATCAGTCCAGCACTTAGGGGAATTTGTATATCTCCTGACAACGCGGCGTTGTTGCGGTCATCCACGAAAATGCGCGCCTTGTGCAGCGTGTCCGAATCAGCCTCCTGCATGTCGGGGCGGTAGCCCCCCAGCAGATCGACATGGGTACCGGGCTTTACGTGCTCGCCGCGAATCAAGGGCGTCGCGGCGCTGGTAGCGCTGGCGATGATATCTGCCCGCGCAACCGCAGCATCCAGATCATCGACCAGGGTCACCGATACGCCTTTGGCCCTCAGTTCCGACGCGGTCTTCTCCAGCTTATGGGCTGTGCGGTTCCACAGTAATACTTCACGCAATGAGGGCCGGATATGCAGGTAGGCATCCACCAGCCCCCTCGCGATGGGGCCGGCCCCCAACACCAGCAGCACACGACTGTCCACACCGCTTAGCCGGGTTGCTGCCAGCGCCGAATCACCAGGCGTTTTCCAGCGGCTGATTGCAGGGCCATCGAGAACAGCGCTGATGGATTTGGTGGTTTCATCGACAACGATGAACGCAGCATCTTCCATTGGCCTGGCAGGCGTGGCCTGTGCATTCGCAGGGCACATTGAAGCGATCTTGATGCCTGCCCCTGCGCCAGGCAGTATCACGCCCCGGCTGAGAAGCCCAAATTGAGCATCTCCCAGAAAAAAGCCATCGCCTACCGGCCTTGATCCTCGGTGGGCAGCTAACAACGCTTGTAGAACGCCATCCCAGTCCAATACCGAATCAATCTGTGCCGCACTGATGAATTGCATGAATAGCCCGCTCTTGAGTTTCAGATCAGATCAATGCTGACGGGCCGGTATCCAGATACCGGCCAATCGATACAAAGGTTGCCGTTCAAGCCCAAATGTCGCCGATGGTGAAACCTTCGGTGAATGGGTCATCATGATCGAGCACATAGGTGCATAGCCCGTAGATCCAACTGGTCCCGGTGATGGTCGGTACCACAGCTGGTCGCCCGGCAACGCGGGTACTCTCAACCAGCCGGCCGGTATAGACATTGCCAATGACACTCTGGTGACGAAAGTCAACGTCGAGCGCGAGTTGCCCTTTGGCATGTAGCACTGCCATTTTTGCGCAGGTCCCCGTCCCACATGGGCAGCGATCCAGTGCTCCAGTCCAGGTGGCCGGGTCGTCCCACGAGAACTCCCCAGTAGACATAGTGACGACGTTCTTCCTGTCGACGTCGGGGTCATCACTCGGCCCGGATAGCTGAGTCACGGTAATGCCAACACCCGGGTAATCAGGGTGAGCCACGGGCAACTGTTCGATCGCTGCCTGGCGAATCATCGACGAAACACGTGCCAGTTCTGCACCGTGCTCGGGGACAAGTTCCAGCCCTTTGAATTGCCTGACGTCTGCGATCACATAGAACATGCCACCCCAGGCGACATCAACAGTCACCGTCCCCAGATGGGGTACATCAATCACCGCATCCAAGTGAACGGCGAATGCCGGTACGTTTTTGAACGTCACATGCTTGACCTTGCCATCCTTGCATTGCGCCGACACCCTGATCAGTCCGGCAGGTGCTTCGAGCACCAGTTCAGTGACTGGCTCCTTCATCGGCAGGATGCCCATTTCCAGCAGCACGGTTACCACCGAAATGGTATTGCCACCTGACATCATGGGATATTCGATCTGCTCCATGATGATGTAACCAGCGTCGGCTTCCGGGTGAGTAGGAGGTACGAGAATATTGCAGCAATGAGCGGGGTAGCCACGAGGCTCACGCAACATCAACTTGCGCAGTTGATCATCGTTCTCCTCGAGCCACTTCATCTTTGCGTATACCGAGTCGCCCGGGATGTGCGGCACACCACCGGTGATCACACGCATTGGGGTGCCGGCATGTGTGTCGACGGCATTGATTGTTCTTTTGAAGCCCATCGTTAGTTCTCCTCGCTACTCACATCACCAATGACCTGATAATGACCAGGCACACGAAACCCCTCCACCGCCCATCGGGCGACAGCGGTATCACTATTCGGGTGGAAAACGGGATCTAAGCGCCGGCTGCCGCAACGACCTCGAACGGGTCGGCTTTTACACCGCTTGGCGCTATGTACATCTGCAAATTCTCACGAGCCGGCTGCCAGTGCTGCAAGACCAGTGCTGCCACGGCCTCTTCATCACGTCGTTCAATGGCCTCGATCAGCAAATCGTGCTCACTCACCGACAATTCCAAGTGATGCTCCATGGCGTCATTCATTGGCCGGTAGACGGTACAGCCTATGCGCGCATGATCGATCAGTAACCGGTCGAGACTTGCTTGTAAGTACGGGTTACCGGCCATCTCACCCATTACCGCGTGAAACCGGTTGTTCTCGAGCACCATCGCCGTGGCATCTCGCTCAGCCATGGCCCGCCGGAAACGAGTCTGCGTGGCTTTCAGTTCGTCCAATTGGCGGGATGTGAAATTGTGCACCGCCAGACGGCCAATAGCGGCATAGACGATGGGCGCCGCCTGAAAAAAATGCCGCAACCGGGCGAAGTCCATTGGCGCTACGCGAGCGCCTCTGTTCTCACGGATGTCGACGTAGCCTTCGCCCTCGAGACGACGAAAGATTTCCCTGATAGGCGTGCGAGATATCGCATAGCGCTCGCTGAGCGTCGCTTCATCGAGCATTTCGTCCGGGAGAAGCTGCAAGGTCAGGATACGGTGCTTCAGATCCTCATACACCGTTGCCTTGGCGTCTTTCATTGGGGCCTCGTGGAGTCAGGGCTCGGACTGTCCTTGATGTCCTTCAAGCTCGCATGATGGAGGCGCGCCGTCAAGCATTGTACTTTATTTGTATACAGAAAAATATACCTGCCTTTGGCACTGCGAGCCCACTCGGCCTTAGCCGGAGATTTCTTCAATTCCTAAGACGGCTTCGCTTACGGAACTGACCGGGAGTCATTTCGAACTTAAGCCGAAAGCAACGCTGAAAATGTGGAAGCGTCGCAAAACCGCTGGCCACGGCTATATCGATCAGCGGGCGGCTTGTCTGCTGCAGCAATTGACGTGCCCTGGTCAGGCGCAATTCCATGTAATAGCGCGGTGGGGTGGCGTTGACATGACGCGAGAACAAGCGCTCAAGGTGCCGTCTGCAGATGCCAACATGACGCGCCAGGGCATCGATTTCGATAGGGTCTTCGATGTTGTTGTGCATCAACTGCAGCGCATCTTTGAGTACCTCTGGGACGGTGGGGTCGGTATCGATGGTGACCACTGACACATCGCTTACCTCTCGCCCGTTGTCGCAATTCAGCACCTCCTCGATTGCGCTCACCAGCTCCTGATCGAGTGTATTTCGCAGTACACCAAGCATCATGTCCAAGGCGCTATTCGCACCCGCGCAGCTGATGCGCTGGCGATCGAGCACGTGAGACTGGCTGGCTATTCGCACCTTAGGGAATAACTCCGCCATCATGGCCCGACCATCTGGGTGAAAAGCACAGTGATGATCGTCCAGCAAACCCGCTTCGGCGAGAAAATAGGCACCGTTCCACAGACCGCCAAGCACTGCTCCGCCACCCGCAGCTGAACGCAGCTTGGCTTTCAGTTGCACATCTTCCTCGAGGCGAACCCGAAAGCCTCCGCAGACGATGATAATGCTTTGCTGTTTTTCATCTAACTGCGCCAACGTGCGCTGGGGAGAGAGGGCAATCCCCACGTCACTCATAACCGGTGAGTCGTCCCCACCCACGACTTGAATCTCGAACACCGGCGCCGAACTCATGAGATTGGCGGTCACCAATGCATCCAATGCACCGGCAAACGCCATCATCGAAAAGTGTTCGCGCAAAATGAAAGAGACACGCCGACGCGGCATGCCCAGCCTGCCGTCATACGCCTTGTCCAGATGCACCAAATTTTTGCTTTTCAACACACTCTCAAAAGCAGGTCTCACTGTGCAGTTCCTCACCCTGGACACATCGCTATCGACAGATCTACACAGCTGAAGCCCAGCACCGCGGTGAGTCCTTATCGACACCGTGCACCCCAGAGTCAAAAGCTTTTTGCGTAGGAAACTCACCTGGACTTCGATCCGCTTCGTACCCGGATCAAACGTGAAGCGCCACACGTCCTGATAAATGGCTTGGCGGGATACAACCGTTTCAGCATTAGCCATCAGGTAGCTCAACAACTGCAATTGCTTGCCTTTGATTTCGACACGATTGCTTCGACACATCGCCTCGCGACGTTCTACGTTCAAAACCAAGTCGGCAAACTGAAGTGAGTCGGTATCAGAAGGAGAATTGATCACAGGTCGACCTTTTGACAGCGATGAACATCACTGAAGCGAATGCTTTCATGCCAGCACGAACTTCAAAAACCACAAAGTGGCCATCCCGGTGATTAGCGTCAGGATGGTGCTTCGTGAATACCAGGCAATCCAGGCGGCAACGAGCGCTGCCGGGAGTTGCGGGTTGCCGAACGCGATATCGCCACCCTGCCCGTCGACCCGTAGAACCGCCGGAAACACCAAAGCCGCCAGCACGCTTGCAGGCACATAAGGCAGCGCCCTCTTCAATAACCGAGGTATGCGCCAACGCCCATGAATTTCGAGGAAGGACAAGCGCAAGGCAAACGTCCCCACCGCCACGGCAAAGAAAATCCCCCACAACTGGAGTTCGTTCATTTGTTGTTCTCACTGACATTAACGCTGGCGAGTCGCTCATGAACACGCTCTACCAGTACACCCGCAACTACCCCGCCGAGCGCTGCGCAAACCAGCCCCAGGTTGTAGGGCAACGAATGACCGGCTACCGCCAGACCACCACCGATCAGGGCCGCCGCTAGCGTTGTATGGCTTCGGATAGCGGGCACCAACAGTGCGAGGAATGACAGGGGGATGGTGAAACCCAAGGACCAGGACTCCGGAATGGAAGCCCCGAGATAGACCCCAGCCATCACTGCAACATGCCAGGCGAGCCACAACATGAGCGCTGCGCCTAGATAGAAATAGTGTGAGAGTCGGCCCAGCTCACCACTGGGCAATCGCCCCATGCAAACCGCATATGACTGGTCAGACAGCAGATATGCCATCGGCCAAGTCCAACGACGAGGCAATTGATGGAGGTAAGGCGCGATGGATGCGCTGTACATGATGAAGCGCAAATTGACGATCAAGGCGGTGGCCACAATCACTAGAGCGCTTGCCCCCTGCGCCAACAACTGCAAAGCGACGAGTTGCGCTGATCCCGAAAAAAACAGCAAAGTCATGCCAAGGGTCGAACCAGGTGACATCCCTAACTCTGTAGCCACAACACCGGTGATTAGCCCAAACGGAATAACCCCGGGGGTAAAGGGAGCAAGCGCTCTTGCGCCAAGATAAAAATTTCTCAAAGCAGTTTGGCTGCTCATCTCGGATCCTTATCGCTCCAAGCTCGGTAAAGTAAAACCCGAGTCCAAAGGACTCGGGCTTTACTCACTCATGTGAGCATTAGGTTCAAGGCAGGGTGTAGGCAATCACGCTATCGCCACGCTTGGACGAATGCGGCGACCCACCCGCAAAGATGACCACATACTGCTTACCCGTCTTTTTCGAGCGGTAAGTGATTGGGCCGCTCTGGCTGCCAACCGGCAAACGCGATTTCCAGACTTCTTCACCCGTATGGCTGTTGTAAGCGCGCAGATAGAAGTCTTGGGTGCCTGCGAAGAACAGAAGACCGGAGCCGGTAGCCAAGCTAGGGCCGAGTGTCGGCATACCCAATGGCAGTTTAAGGCCGGTCGGGATCTCCAGAGGTCCAGTGTCCTGGACGGTACCAACCGGTACTTGCCACACCAGTTTGTGAGTTTTCAGGTCAATCGCCGACAAGGTACCGAACGGCGGTGCCTGGCAAGGCACACCGAGCGGCGACATGAAGCGCTGACGCATGGCACCGAATGGCAGACCTTTCTGCATGACGATGCCCATACCTTCACTGCTACCCTGCCCTGGCGGCAGATCCTTGAGAGGGATCAGGTAGTGGTAAAGGCCCAGACGCAGATCGTTGACGAACATCAGGTTATTGGCTGGGTCGATCGAAGCTCCGCCCCAGTTCATGCCACCGAGCGAACCCGGATACTGAATCGCACGATCAAGACCAGGCGGAGTGAAGATACCGTCATAGCGGCTGGACTTGAACAGGATGCGGCACATCAACTGATCGAAGGGCGTAGCACCCCACATATCGGATTCGGTCAGTACTTCGTTACCGATGTTCGGCATGCCCACGGAGTAAGGCTGCGTCGGCGAGTAGCGTTCACCTTCGATGTCGCCCTGAGGGACCGGACGCTCTTCGATATCGGCAAGCGGCTTACCGGTAACGCGATCCAGCAAGTAGATCATGCCAGTCTTGGAAGGCACGGCAAGTGCCTTGGACACCGAACCATCATCGTTCTTGATGTCGTGAATCAACGGCTGACCAGTGACGTCGAAGTCCCACAGATCGTGATGCACGGTCTGGAACGACCAGACAGGTCGACCGGTGGCAACTTTGACTGCAACGACTGCCGAACCGTATTTGTCATCGAGTTCGGTGCGCGGGCCGGCATAGAAATCTGGCGTGGCGTTACCCATAGGCAGGTAGACCAAGCCAAGCTCTGCGTCATACGACATCGCCACCCAAACGTTCGGAGTACCACGGGTGTAGCCTTCTGGGGACAGCGGTTCACGGGTAACGGCAGGGTTGCCCGGATCCCATGCCCAAACCAGTGCACCGGTTTCGGCGTCATAGGCGCGAATCACCCCCGGCGGCTCATTGGTTTCGAAGTTGTCGATCACACGACCGCCAACAATAACCAGATTGCCGGCGACCAGCGGCGTGGACGACTGCTGGTAGTAACCTGGCTTGACCTCGCCCATGCCGACCTTAAGGTCGACGGTACCGTTGTCGCCAAAGTTGGCAGCAGGTTTGCCGGTGTGAATGTCGATCGCCATCAAGCGACCATCACCCGTCGGGAAGAACAGGCGCTGCGGGCTGATGCTGGCATCTGCGGCGGCACCCGGCACTTCGGCGACTTTTTTGGCCGTGGCTGCATCGTAGTAGGCAGTACCACGGCAACGCTGGTAAGTCGAGTTGCCCTTGCCTGCGACAAAACGCCAGTTTTCCTTACCGGAGTCAACGTCGTAGGATATGACCGTACCGTAGGTGGTGCAGACGAACACACTGTCCCCGATCTGCAGCGGGGTGTTCTGATCCTCGGCATCACCCAGCCCAGGAATGACCGCCTCACCGGTGTGGGCGGTCCAGGCTACCTTGAGGTCTTTGACGTTCTCAGGCGTGATGTCCTTGAGCGACGAGAAACGCGAACCATGGGTATCGCCTGCCCATGCCGTCCAGTCACCCGTTTCCGGTTGCTCGGTTGCGGCGGCTGGCTTGGCCGGAACAACCGCCTCTGGCGAACGAATGATGTTTTTGGGCTCGAATGCGCTGACGCCAGTCATCACGATACCGACAGTCGCAACAGCACCCAAAGCCACACCTGCAGCACGCGGCGCTCGCGCCTTGGTCAGCAGTGGAACAGAGAAGGCAACTGCTGCACCAATGACAGCAAAGGCAAACAGGCGGGACAACAGAGGCCAGAACTGCAGGCCGACATCCCACAATGCCCATACAGCTGTGAGCACGACCACCACGCCCAGCATGACGGCACCGGCCAAGCGGCGTCGCGCGATGAGTACACCAGAAACTACCAGCGCCACACCGGCGATCAGGAAGTACCAACTACCGCCAAGCCAGGCTAACCAAGCCCCTCCCCCCACGAAATAAATACCGGCAAGCAACACGACGATGCCTACGGTTGCCAGCCAGGCCCGTCCCAAACGCCCGGGGAACGTATCTTCTACCACAATCTCTTTCCTTCATTGCTGTTACAGAAAGCACACAGCTGAAATGCCAGAAGGAATTCAGCCGTGCTGACATCGACAGCCCTCGAAGTGCACATGAGGCATGGGGCTTTGATTGCGCAAAAAATGTTCATTTTTAGATTTTTGCGAAATTTCCGGCACATTATCGTCATAAGAAAAATTTTTCATCATTTTTTCTTTGAAGGCGCCAAAAAAGATCATGCGATGCCCCAGCGCGGGGCGAAAGAGAGGTTGGCGAAGCGAGCTGTTTCAGCCGGAAAAGGCAGGCAGCGTACTTGAAAGGCAGGGTGCTGAGCCGCGATCCGCACGGCTCAGCGCCCATGGACTCATCGTCAGTTCTGTTTGAAATCGGTACTAAGGCTCATACCCGCCCACGCTTGCATCTCAGCGAGCATCGCGTCCATTTTCCGATGCGCCCGTTCCAGTGCATCGGACCCAAGCAGAAGGTTCAACGGAGGCTCCTGTGCGTTGACCAGATCGATCAGGCACGACGCCGCGAGATCAGGATCTCCCAACTGATTGTGGTTGAGCCGAACAAGCGACTCGAGAGCAGCACCCACTGTCGATGCATAGGCTGCTGCCTGGTCATCTTGCTTGCGCACTGAATTCTCAGACAGGAAATCGGTACGGAACTGCCCTGGCGCGACGGCGGTAACCTTGATACCCAAGGGCGCCACTTCGGGCGCGAGCGCAGTGGAGAAACCCTCCAGCGCGTATTTGGTGGCTGCATACAAGGCTGAACCGACGCCAGGTGCGCGGCCGGCTATCGAGGTGATGTTGAGGATGTACCCACTGCCCTGCTCGCGCAAATACGGCAACGCAGCGCGCACGATTCGAATCGGTGTGAACACGTTCACATTGAACAGATCGCGCAGATCACCATCCGTTGAGGACTCAACTGCCCCAAGTACACCATAGCCTGCGTTATTGACGATGACATCGATCCTGCCGAAAGCGGCAAAGGCCTGCTCCACAGCGTTGACGACCCGCTGCTCGTCCGCCAAGTCAACCTTGAGGATACACAGCTGCCCCTGCTTGTGCGGCAAGTTGGGGGCTTCCCCCCGCACGGTTCCAACGACCTTGTCACCGCGCGCGAGCGCAGCCTTGGCAAGTGCGAACCCGAACCCGCGGGATACACCTGTGATGAACCAATGCTTCATAATCAAGCTCCTTTTGTCTTGGCTCGCGGTGCTACGACACGGACGGTGTCATAACGCTGCTTAACATCACTACCCGTAACGCCCCCCGCCAGGGAAGAGGCCTTGTTCAACTCGACACCGGTCGTTTCCGGGGCAAGAAGCCATGAAACCACCAAGCCCACGAATGTAATCCCGGCGGCAAAGTACATGGTGTGGCCAATGCCTGCGGACTGAATTGACAGAGGGACCAGGTAGGTGCCAACAACAGCGCCGACGCGAGAGATGGAGGTACCGAGGCCGACCGCTGCTGCGCGGATTTCTGTGGGGAAGATTTCGTTAGGATAAACGAACTGTAGTACCTGAGCGCCCCCCACGAGGAACGCGTAAGCAGCGAACAGACAGATGATCAACGTCGACGATTGTTGCGAGAACGCGCCAAGCAGGAGCAGGGCCATGCCCGACCACAGGAGGCTGTGGAGCAACAAACCTCTACGCCCCATGATGTTGACCAGCCAGCTGGCCACCATGCAACCTACGACGAACATCAAGGTAATGATGATCGAGCCGTAGGCTGCCCACTCCCCTTTCAGGTTGAGTGCGTCGAGCACCTTTGGAATGAACGCATACACTGCAAACACTGGAATGACCGAGCAAGTCCAGAAGGTCGCGACGAAGAACATGCGTTTGCCATACCCGGAATGAAGCAGACTGGCCAACGAAAGCTTTTTCGTGTCGGGCTGTACCGGCAAATTGTGCAGGCCGAACGCGGGGCCATAGACGCGCTGAATCACGGCACCGGCTTCTTTGACGCGCCCCTTGCTGGCAAGCCAACGCGGCGACTCTGGAGTACCAAGTCGCAGTAGCCAAAGCAGTGCACCTGGAACGGCTGCGCTAACCAGCGCATAACGCCACCCTTCAGCATGCCCGGTCTGGACAATCGCCTGGCCCACCATATACGCAAGGGCGGCACCGCCAAAGAAGAAAATGGTCAGCCCGGCGAGCCTTGGTCCTCGGTTACGCTTAGGTAGAAACTCGACAAGAAATGCCGTCGCCACTGGATACTCGATGCCGACCCCGATGCCCATCAGGAACCGTAGCAGGAACACCATTTCTCCGGAATGGACCCACAGCTGCGCCAGCGAGCAGACGGTAAAAAGAAATGGGCCAATGAAATACAACCGACGCCGACCGAAGCGGTCTGTCAGGCCACCGCCGAGAAAGCCGCCAAAGAAGATGCCAATCAATGCTGATACGGCAATCATGCTCTCCCAGAAACTGGACAAGCCCAGGGCGGGGACCATGGTCGGCATGGCGATACCGACGATACTCAGAACGTAGCCATCAACGAACGAGCCACTGCTCGAACGAAGGGTCAACAGTCGATGAAAGCGATTGAGCGGAACTTCCTCAATGGAAGTGGTATTGGACATGGGTACACCTGTTCTTATCAAAATCAGTGAATGACCAAGCAGTCCGAAAATGACAAGCGAAGCCAAAGTAGGCCGCCTGCCCTTTCTCATGAACGATGAGAGTTAATTGTTATTGAGATAGCGGTGGGAGCGTTTCCATTCACTGTTGGTGAAGCGACAGGGACCAACGTGTGGTCCCGGCCGTCAGGGTAGCGCTTTCCTGGCGAGTCAGGGAAGCGCTTGGGGAGGCACTAACGCGCTGAACCTATCAGCATTTGATGCGTTTCATCTCCGGGTCGTAGAAGGCACGCAGGCTGGCCTCAACCTTGTAGCGCTTGCAGGCGATTTCGATCTCGTACTCGCCTTCTTTGATCCAGTCCGGTGTAGCACCGTCTTCGTTGCACACGTAGCCCATGGTGATGTTGCCACCCACGTAATGGCCATACATAGCCGAAGTAGTGCGCCCTACGACAACTCCGTTTCGGAAGATAGGCTCTTCGTGATAGCTGGTGCCTTCCGGGTCCAGGAACTTGAACAGCACCATGCGACGCTTGATACCGGTTTCTTTTTGCTTGAGCAGTGCCTCTTTACCGATGAAACCACCCGCCTTGTTGAAGTCCGACGCAAAGGCCAAACCGGCTTCGAGCGGGGTATCTTCATCCATCACGTCATGGCCGAAGTGGCGATAGCCTTTCTCGATACGCAGCGAGTTGAGTGCGTGGTAGCCGCACAGCTTGAGATCGAACGCTTTGCCCGCCTCGACGATTCGGTCGAAGACATCCGGTGCAAACTCGGTTGGAATGTAGAACTCCCAGCCCAGTTCGCCCACGTAGGTGATTCGCGACGCACGAATTTTTGCGTAACCCAACTCGATTTCCCGCGAAGTGGCGAATGGGAAACCTTCATTGGACAGGTCATCTTCGGTCAGGGTCTGCATCAGGTTACGGGCGTTTGGCCCCATCACACTGATTACCGCCATGGACGAGGTGACATCGGTGATGGTGACGTGCGCATCGCTCGGGGTATTGCGACGCAACCAGTTGAGGTCACGGGTCTGGGTGGTTGGCCCGGTCACGACCAGGTAGGCATCTTGCTCGAGGCGAGTGACAGTCAGGTCAGCCTCGATGCCGCCACGTTCGTTCAGCCACTGGGTGTAGACAATACGTCCCGGCTCCACATCAATGTTGTTGCTGCAGATCCGGTTGAGTACCGCCATCGAGTCGCGGCCCTGCACCAGGATCTTGGCGAAGGAGCTTTGGTCGAACAGGCCCACGTTTTCACGGACCGCACGATGCTCGGCTGCTGACCAGTCGAACCAGTTCTGCTTGCCCCAGCTGTACTGGTACTCGGGTTTCACGCCCTCAGGCGCGAAGAAGTTTGCCCGCTCCCAACCGCTGACCTCGCCATAGCAGGCGTTTGCCTTGACCAGTCGATCGTGCAAGATACTCTTGCGCGCGTTACGTGCGGTTTCAAACTGGCGGAATGGCCAGTGCATCGCATAGAGCAGGCCAAGCCCTTCGGTGGTGCGGTCATACAGGTATTTCGACGTCCCTTGGAACGGCATGTTGCGGCGAATGTCCACGTCCCACAGATCCATTGGTGCATGGCCTTTGGCGATCCACTCGGCAAGCACTTTACCCGCACCACCAGCGGACTGGATACCGACGGAGTTGAACCCGGCCGCAACGAAGTAGTTGCGCAGCTCTGGCGCTTCGCCCAGGTGATAGCGGTCGTCCGGGGTGAAGCTTTCCGGGCCGTTGAAGAACACCTGCAGCCCTGTACGCTCCAGCGCAGGGATACGGCGAATTGCGGCCTCCAGGTACGGTTCCAGGTGGTCCAGATCTGGCGGCAGTTCGTCGAAGCTGAAGCTGTCTGGAATACCTTCATGGCCCCACGGCTTGGCGTTAGGCTCGAAGGTACCGATCAGCAGTTTGCCAGCATCGGTTTTGAAGTAGTTGCAGTAGTCGAGGTCACGGAGGGTCGGCAGCACGATGCCATTGATCTCTTCCATGGGTTCGGTAACGACGTAGTAATGCTCAGCAGCATGCAACGGGATGTTGACCCCGGCCTTCTTGCCGAAATTACGTGCCCACATACCGGCGCAGTTCACTACGAACTCGGCGTCGATATCACCATGTTCAGTAACCACACCCGCGGCTTTACCGTCACGGATTTTGATGTCCAGGACCTTGGCGTTCTCGATGATCTTGGCGCCGCCCATGCGTGCACCTTTAGCCAACGCCTGAGTCACATCTACCGGGTTCACGATCCCGTCCATCGGCAGATATACGCCACCCACGATGTCTTCGATGTTCAGCAGTGGCCAGAGCTCACGTGCCTGTTCAGGGTTTACCACCTCACAAGGGAACCCGCACAACTTGGCCATCGACGCGCCGCGTTTGAGCTCGGTGAAACGCTCGTTATGGGTTGCAACGCTCAGGGAACCGTTGCGCACGAAACCGGTTGCTTGCCCGGTTTCAGCTTCCAGATCGGCATAAAGTCCGGCGCTGTACTTGGCCAGCATGCTCATGTTGTAAGTTGCGCGCAGGGTCGGCACCAGGCCGGCAGCGTGCCAGGTGGTACCACAGGTGAGCGTCTTGCGCTCAAGCAGCACCACGTCTTTGATACCCAGCTTGGTCAGGTGGTAGGCAACGCTGCAACCAATTACGCCACCACCAACGATGACTACGCGAGCAGAGCTCGGAACAGTAACGCTCATTTATCAACCCTCCGGTGCAACAGGGGCGCATCATCGGCAGCCCCTGAGCTAATGTTTTTTTAGAAAACGACGGTCTTGTTGCCGTATACCAACACTCGATCTTCCAAGTGATTGCGCAGGCCTCTCGCAAGCACGGTTTTTTCAACGTCCTTGCCAAGTCGCACCAAGTCATCGACGGTTTGCTGATGGCTTACGCGGACGACGTCCTGATCGATGATCGGGCCTTCGTCGAGGTCTTCGGTCACGTAGTGGCACGTCGCACCAATCAGCTTCACGCCGCGACGCGAGGCCTGGTGGTAGGGTTTGGCACCGATGAACGACGGCAGGAAGCTGTGGTGGATGTTGATCACCTTGTGGCGATACTTTTCACACAGGTTCTGCGGCAGAATCTGCATGTATCGTGCAAGCACGATGCAGTCCGCACGGTACTCGTCGATCAGCGCCTCAGTGGCAGCGAAACCGGGGGCCTTGTTGTCTTTGTCCACTACGACGTGGTGGAAAGGGATGCCATACCATTCGACCAAGCTACGCAGGTCTTCGTGGTTGGAGATCACGCAAGCGATGTCACAGACCAGGTCACCACTCTTCCAGCGATCCAGCAGATCGGTCATGCAGTGCGAACCTTTACTGCACATCAACACAACGCGCTTCTTGACCGCGCTGTCTACAAGACGCCAGTTAAGCTGCAACTCTGCGGCGAGCGGTGCGAGCTTGTCTTTCAACGTGTTGTAATCGAAGGGCAGCGTGTCAGCACGCACCACCAAGCGGCTGAAGAAGCGACGGCTTTCTTCGTCGGAGTGGTGAGCGGCTTCTTCGATCCAACCGCCATTTTGAGTCAACGCACCCGATACGCGCGTTACGATCCCAACCTGGTCAGGGCAATCGAATGCGATGCAATAAGTGTGTTTCACGCGTCTTACTCCAGGGTCAGGACAACTCGGCTTCAAGGGCAGGCACTGCTTCGAAAAGGTCGGCGACAAGGCCGTAGTCAGCGATGCGGAAGATCGGTGCATCCTCATCGCTGTTGATGGCGACGATGATCTTGGAATCCTTCATGCCGGCCAGATGCTGGATGGCACCCGAGATGCCGACAGCGATATACAGCTCAGGTGCGACGATCTTGCCTGTCTGACCTACCTGCAAATCGTTGGATACGTAACCCGCATCGACAGCAGCACGAGAGGCACCTACGGCGGCACCAAGCTTGTCGGCTACGCGTTCGAGCAGGCCGAAGTTTTCTCCGTTGCCCATGCCCCGACCACCGGAAATCACGACTTTGGCGGTTGTCAGGTCAGCGCGTTCTGACGCTTTCAGCTCGGCGCCGAGGAAGGTTGACAGTGCCTTGGGCGCCGCCATGACCACAGGCACGATGCGAGCAATCGTGGTACCGGCCTCGACGCCGGTGAATGCCGTAGTCCGCACAGTGAGGACTTTTACAGAGTCTGCACTGCGTACAGTAAGCAGTGCATTGCCTGCATAGACAGGTCGAACGAAGGTATCCGCCGAAACCACCTCGATGACATCGGAGATCTGCGCCACATCCAGCAACGCTGCAACACGCGGCAAGAGATTCTTGCCCGCGGCGGTGGACGGCGCGATGACATGGCTGTAGCCATTCAACCGGACGAGCTCCAGGACCACAGGCGCTACTTGCTCTGCCAATTGCGCACTGTATTGCGCAGCATCGGCATACTGCACGAGACTTACACCTTCCAGTCGTGCAGCTTGTTCAGCAACCAAGCCACAGCCCTCGCCTGCGACGAGCACGTGGATATCAGCACCCAGCTTGCGTGCCGCTCCAATCGCGTTGAAGGTGGCAGGTTTCAGTGAGCGGTTGTCGTGCTCGGCAATGATCAAAACACTCATCAGATGACCCCCGCTTCGTTACGCAGCTTCTCGACCAGTTCTTTCACGCTACTCACTCGCTTGCCCGCCTGCCGCTCTGCAGGCTCTACTACCTTGAGCACGGTGAGGCGTGGAGACACGTCAACGCCGAGCTCTTCGATGGCAACAACATCCAGCGGCTTCTTCTTCGCCTTCATGATGTTGGGTAGCGAGGCGTAGCGTGGCTCGTTGAGCCGCAGATCCGCAGTGAGCACTGCAGGTAACGTCAACTGGAGTGTCTCCAGGCCGCCGTCGACTTCTCGAGTCACAGTGACATTGCCATCACCCACTTCGATGCTCGAAGCAAAAGCGCCCTGAGCACAATCGAGCAGAGCGGACAGCATTTGACCGGTCTGGTTGTTGTCACCGTCGATCGATTGCTTGCCCAGCACAACGATATCCGCGGCTTCCCGCTGGACAATCGCCTTCAATACCTTGGCCACTGCTAGCGGCTCGAGGGTATCGGCACCCTTGACCAGAATCGCTCGATCTGCACCCATGGCCAGCGCAGTGCGCAGTTGCTCCTGGCTGGCATCAGTACCCACCGAGACTGCTACGACTTCACTGGCTTTCCCGGACTCTTTAAGGCGCACTGCCGCTTCGACGGCAATCTCGCAGAACGGGTTGATTGCCATCTTGACATTGCCCAGCTCAACACCGGTGCCGTCGGACTTGACCCGCACCTTGACGTTGGCATCGGCGACGCGCTTGACCGCCACAACGACCTTCATCACGACCTCCTAATGAAAAATGACGCACCGCTTCAGCAGTGGGTGGTTACTTACATGCTGGTGTAACTTGGACCGCCCCCTCCTTCTGGAGGACGCCAGAGAATGTTCTGCGAGGGGTCTTTGATGTCGCAGGTCTTGCAGTGCAGGCAGTTCTGCGCATTGATCTGCAAAACGGGCTCAGCGCCCTTTTCTTGCAGCACCTCGTATACGCCTGCCGGGCAGTAGCGCTGCGCCGGCTCGGCATAGATCGGGAGGTTCACCGCAAGTGGCACCACCGACGAAAGAAGTGTCAAATGGCACGGCTGGTCTTCTTCGTGGTTTGTGTTCGACAGAAACACCGATGACAGCTTGTCGAAACTCAAGACGCCATCTGGCTTGGGATACTCGATGCGCGCAGCTTGTCGTGCCGGCAGCAGTCGATCGTGATCCGGTGCCGGATCAGATAACGTCCACGGCAACCGCCCTTTGAACAGGTTCAGGTCCAACCAGGCGTAAGCGGCGCCGACGAGATTGCCGAACCGGTGCATGGCCGGCCCGAAATTGCGCTGTTGATACAGCTCTTCGTAGAGCCAGGATTGACGAAATTGATTTGCATAATTCGCCAGGTCCAGACCGGGCTCCGGATTGTCGCGAAGCGATTCGAATACGACTTCGGCCGCCAGCATCCCGGACTTCATGGCAGTGTGCGAGCCTTTGATCTTTGCGAAGTTCAAGGTTCCCGCATCACACCCGATAAGCAGTCCGCCCGGGAAGTGCATGCGCGGCAAGGATTGCAGACCGCCCTTGGCGATCGCACGCGCCCCATAACTGATTCGTTTGCCCCCGCTCAGATATTCGGCAAACAGCGGGTGATGCTTGAGTTGCTGGAATTCGTCGAATGGCGACAGATAAGGGTTGGCGTAGTTGAGATCCAGTACCTGGCCGACAACAACTTGGCGGTCCTCGAGGTGATACATGAAAGCGCCACCTTGGGCTTTGGCTTCTTTCAACGGCCAACCGGTGCTGTGCACTACCAACCCTGGACGATGCTGGAACTCAGGAACCTCCCAGATTTCTTTGATGCCAAGCCCATAGTGCTGCGCGTCCACTTCAGCATCTAGGTTGAAGCGCTGGATCAACGACTTACCCAGATGCCCACGACAGCCTTCGGCAAACAAAGTCTGTTTGGCGTGCAACTCAATGCCCGGAACAAAACCATCTTTCGGCTTGCCCTGCTTGTCGAGCCCCATGTCAGCCGTGACAACACCTTTGACACGCCCTTGCTCGTCGTACAGCACATCCGCCGCAGGGAAGCCAGGAAACACCTCGACACCTAAACGCTCAGCCTGCTCGCCCAACCAGCGGCAAAGATTGCCGAGACTGACGATGTAGTTGCCCTGATTGTGCATCGTGGCGGGGACAAACAAATCGGGTACGCGAACAGCACCACGGGCGCTATTGAGGTAGTAGATTTCGTCGCTTTCTACTGGCGTATGCAGAGGTGCTTTCATCCCGGCCCAATCCGGAAACAGCTCGTCCAGCGCGCGCGGCTCGAAGATCGCACCCGACATGATGTGCGCACCCACCTCAGCACCCTTTTCCAACACGCAGACACTCAGCTCGACGCCATTCTGCACGGCCAACTGACGAAGCTTGATCGCGGCACTGAGCCCGGCTGGACCGCCTCCCACGACAACAACATCGAACTCCATGGATTCCCGTTGCACAACAGCCTCCGAACAGCTTGGTCTTATTCAACTCTGAACTGATGGTATGAAGGTTGTTTGCCGGTTACAAACGATCAATTAATGACTTATTTATAAGTTGTACTTATTCGTTGCGAAGGCAGATTTCCCTCACCAAAGGCGCGAATTAGAGCAGTGCAGAAAAAAAGACAGCCGCTAGCACAAAGGCATCGCGGCTGTTAATGAGGGTGACACAACAAGAGCAAAGTGAAGCGAAAACGTTAGATTACAGGCGCATCCAGCCCCTCAATCGCATGGGCAGCCACCAAGGTGTTGTGCATCAAGCAGGCAACCGTCATTGGCCCCACCCCTCCTGGCACAGGGGTAATGGCGCCGGCAACGGCAGACACTGCCTCGGTATGGGCGTCGCCCACCAGCACATAGCTGCCATCGGTCTGAGTTACACGATTGATGCCCACATCAATTACTACAGCACCGGGCTTGATGCTTTCGGCACCCACGAAATGTGGACGACCAATCGCCAGAACCAGGATGTCGGCTTGTCTGCACTCCTCCTGAAGATTGCGTGACCTTGAGTGCAGTACCGTCACCGTGCAGTTTTGCTGCAGCAGCAGATTCGCCATAGGCTTGCCGACAATGTTCGACCGGCCCACCACCACAGCCTTCAGGCCACTCATATCGCCGAGCTTATGCTTGAGCATCATCAAACAACCCAGCGGCGTGCATGGAACCAAGCCTGCAACTCCTAACCCCAGCTTACCGACGTTCTCGGGGTGGAAACCATCGACATCCTTGCTAGGGCTGATAGCTGCGATCACGGCACCTTCGTCGATGTGCGCTGGTAGCGGTAACTGCACCAGAATGCCGTGAACCTGGCGGTCGCTATTCAACCGCTCGATGAGATTGAGCAGTTCTTCTTGCGTGGTCGCCGCCGGCAAAATGTAGGGGAAAGATTCGATGCCACTTTCCATGGCCCTCTTCATTTTCGTACGCACATAAACCTGGCTGGCCGGGTCGTCTCCGACCAATACCACCGCCAACCCAGGTGCTTTGCCAAAGCGCTCACGAAATGACCTCGCCTGCCCCACGATTCGTCCACGGAGGGATTCGGCGTACGCCTTGCCGTCAATCAATGCCGCTTTGTTCACCGTGGCGCTGGAACTTTGCATGACACTCATAGGTGCTCCTCAATCGTGTGAATGGGTCGCCTGCTCAGATCAATCAGCTAGCGAATGAGCGCCATGGTAGTGGGCTTGCCGGAGTGCTACAAACGATGTAAACATAGGACTTTAATAAGAGCTACTTATGCATAGAGAGCATCATGGCACTGGGTAATCTGCAACTGAATTGGCTGCGTACGTTCGAGGTGGTAGGACGACATCTGAGTTTTTCCATTGCCGCATCCGAACTGAACATGAGTCAGTCGGCAGTCAGCCAACAGATCAAGCTGCTGGAGCATAAACTCGGTCAAAGCCTGTTTCACCGAAGCACGCGCTCCATACAGCTTACGGTGGCCGGTCGCGCCTACCTGGGTGTCGTCCAAGATGGCCTGAAATTGATGGAGCAAGGGATGAACAGCATCTTTAGCTCCGTCGCTCAAGGTGTGCTTGAACTGAGCGTGAACAATACCTTCGCTCAGTTGTGGCTTGCCCCTCGGATGGAGCGTTTTGCAGCGCTGTACCCGCAGATCTCGATCCGAATGTACGGCGTTAACTGGGAGCTGGAAGACGCACCACACAGCAGTGCCGAACTGGAAATCCATTACGGCGGGAGCAACTGGTCGGGCAGAGAAGCGGTCAGGTTGCTGCCTCAGCAATTGCGCCCTTACTGCTCACTGCACATGGCCAACCGTTTGAACGATGCGGGAGGCCTACTCAGCCTTCCACTCATCGATGTACTCGGCACGCCCAACGGTTGGAGCGATTGGCTAGCCCAGTACCCGCAGGGAGAGCCGGAATCGCTGCAGCGTTTTTACGTCGACAGTTATGCCATCGCTGCCAACATGGCCGTGCAAAACGTTGGCGTTTGTCTGCTCAACGACGAACTGATTCAGGGCTCTCGCCTGCGTGATGATCTGGTGTGTCCAATGGATCTTCGTATCGACTGCGCGGCAGCTTTCTACCTGATCACTCAGCGAGGAAAGCCGCTTTCGGCAGCGGCACGCGCCTTTCATGATTGGCTCATCAGCGAGCTGAAAATCTGATCAGCCGACAAAATCAAGCGAACTTAAAAATTTAAATAACTGAAATATATAGACTTTATTAAAGATTGTTGACAATCATCAATCGACAATTAAAGTATTCGTCGTGTATTGCCCTGCGTTGCCATAACTAAAATCATGCGTGCAAGAGGTGAACGATGGAACTCACGACCGACAAGGCCCTGGACGACACCCAGCGTTTGTCAGCCATCTACCGGCGAATGTGTTGGCGGTTAATTCCTTTCCTGTTTCTCTGCTACATCCTCGCGTATTTCGCCCGTATCAATGTCAGCTTTGCAAAGCTGCAGATGCTGGCCGACTTGAGCATCTCAGAAACAGCCTACGGCCTAGGTGCCGGCATTTTCTTCATCGGCTACGTCGTGTTCGCCGTCCCTAGCAATCTGATTCTGGAACGGGTCGGCCCCAAGCGCTGGATTGGCTTCCTGATGGTGACCTGGGGGACGCTGACAGCGGCAATGATGTTTACCACTGACATCACCAGCTTCTACATTTTCAGGTTTCTGATCGGCGTGGCAGAGGCAGGCTTTTTCCCTGGCGTGATCTATTACTTCACTCGCTGGTTTCCAAGCGAACGACGGGCCCACGTGATCGCCATGTTCATGGCTGCCGCGCCATTATCCAGCGTAGTGGGAGGGCCTGTTTCAGGCTGGGTAATGAGCACGCTGCAATCGGGTGCCTATGGTATCTCGAACTGGCAGTGGCTCTTCCTGCTGTATGGCATACCCACAATACTGGTGGGTCTCATGGTGAAATCCTGCCTACCCAACGGGTATGACGACGCTACATTTCTTGATCGAGAAGAAAAAAGCCTGATTCGAATAGCGCTTGAACAGGACGCAAAGGCCAGGCAATTGCACTCGTCAAGCACCACGCCACGCTCAGCCTTGGCTTTCCTTCAGTCCCCCGTAGTCTGGTATTTCTGCGTGGTCTACTTTTTCATCGAAATGGGTGAGTACGCGCTTGGATTCTGGATGCCGACCATCATCAAGAACTCGGGCTACGCGGACCTCCAATCAATCGGGATGCTTAGTGCACTCCCCTACCTGATTGCCAGTGTCGTGATGATCATGGTTGGCCGCTCAGCCGATTTACGCAATGAGCGGCGCTGGCACCTGGCGATACCTATGTTACTTGGCATGGTCGGGCTCATCATTGCCGTCCAATTCGCCCACAACGGCCCTGTCGCCCTGTTCGGTTTGACACTTGCCACCTGCGGCGTGATGGCAGCCTTCCCGGTATTCTGGGCAGTACCTACTTCATTGCTGGGCACGTCGGCTGCGGCAGGAGTGGCCTTCATTAACTCGATTGGCAATTTGGCAGGCCTTGTCAGCCCCTGGCTCGTAGGTTTGAGCATTGACCTGACATCGAGCACGGACCTGGCTCTCTATGGAGTCGCCGCCTGCGCATTTATCGGGGCCATGTTATTTGCCTTCGCACCAAAGTTTCAGCATTCTCGATGAGGCCAACTGTCATGCCACTTAACTCAGAATACGCACAACACCTGTTTACCAATGAAGCCATCAAGGCACTGAGGCAAGACCTCGCCCTCGCCTTACGTGCAGCGGAGCACCACGGGCTCGCTGAAGGCGTCTGTAATCATTTCAGCGTTGCTTTGCCGGGTGAGTCCGATCTTTTCTTGCTCAACCCTCGTGGTCTGTTTTGGGGCGAAGTCCAGGCAGATGACATCGTGTTGGTCAATGGCCACGGCGATCGCTTAGCTGGTCGACATGACATTGAACCCACCGCTATGTTCATCCATGCGGCGATCCATCGGATTTCTCGCAAGCGGTGCGTACTGCACACCCACATGCCTTACGCCACAGCGTTATCACTGACGCAGGCCGGCGCACTGGACACAACCTTGTCGCAGAATGCAATGCGCTTCCACCAACGGGTTGTTGTCGATGCTGCCTATAACGGGTTTGCTTTCGATCATGAGGAAGGAGAACGGATTGCCTACGCAATGAATGACGCAGACATCGTCTTTTTAGGCAATCATGGTGTCGTCGTTTGCAATGATCGAATTGACTACGCCTATGATGATCTCTATTACTTGGAGCGCGCCTGCCAAGCTGAAGTATTGGCCAGGTCCAGTGGACTGCCGTTGAGAACAGCCAGCAGCAAGGTGGCTGCCAAAGTATGCGAGCAGCTCGAGGCAGACCGTATGCAAAGTGAATTTTTCTTTGAGGCGTTACGACGCAAATTATGAAAGCTGAATGGGCATAGCCTGAAGACTAGGGGCGAATCAGTGTTTTCGCCCCCGCGCTTTCTTTACCAGGGGCAGTGCGAACTCCCCTCTTGCCCAGTCCACCAGCCGAGCACCGTCGTATTCCGCATGCCGCCAGGCTGCCTGGCTAGCCCCCTGCGAATCACCCGCAAGAATCGCTTCTACCAATGCGCGATGTTGCTCCAGTATGGTGTCGGTACTCTCATGCAGTGCAACGTTGGTCGAGGTGATAACCCACCTGACTTGCTGCTCAACAAGCTTGTAATGCGAGGATAATCTGGAATTGTTGGCGCTATCGATGATCAGCCGATGCAACTGAAAATCCAGCTCATCGATACGTTTACGTTGGTTATTCTCACAAGCCTTTGCCAGCGCGTTGAAGGTTTCCTCGATGGCCTTAAGCACCTCCAGCTTCTGCGCTTTAGCCACCAGCGATGCGCCCAAGCTCTCAAGACTGCCGCGCAGCGTCCAAATCTCCCAGATATCATCTGCAGTGAGGGTTGCCACTTCCCAGCCAACGTACGGTTTGAGGACGATCAACCCTTCCATTGCCAGACGATTGAGCCCTGTACGCAGCGTGCCGCGAGCTACTCCAAGCTGCTCGGCCAACGCCTCTTCCGTCAATCGCGATCCAGGTTTGAGCGCTCCAGACAGAATAGATTCTCGAAGGTGCTCAGCAGCTTGCTGCTCGGCCGGCTGTTTGGCGACGGGTTTGAGACGGGAGGTTCGCATGGCTATCGGCTTGGTTGAATATTCGCTGCGATAGTGCAACAAGCCTCCCGTTTTCACAACTTGAGCGAAAGCGTCCCTGCGAAGCCAAAACGCCTTGCTCACATGCTGTCAACGCTGCAAGTAGATCACGACAACGCAGCGATGCCGGCCAGTGCGATCAGCGCATCATCAGAAGATGCTACACCGGAAACACCGACGGCACCGATGTACTGCCCCTCGTACTGTACCGGATGACCACCCTCAAGGCAGGTGAGTTTATCAGCCGAAAGTAAACTGACTCGTCCTTCCTTGACCATATCTTCGTAAGCCTTGCTCGCCTTCCTGCCCAGGGCTGCAGTACGCGCCTTACCCTGCGCCAGGTCCACACTCAACGGGCTGGCACCGTCAAGCCGAGCGAACGTGATCAGGCGACCATCCTGATCCACTACCGCAATCGATACAGCCCAGTGGTTCGCTAGGGCATGTTGCTTGGCCGCCTCCAGCATCAGTTCGGCATCCTTAAGATCAAGCTCATAACGGTTACGCATGACGGTCCTTATCCCAAATATCTAGTGTTTGAATCGTGATCGCTGGATCAAACCGGCAGCAGCACACTATCGAGTCCGCCCCCGGGCGACAATGGATCGGAGAAATCGACCCAAAGTTGTGATCGGGCGGTGATCCAACCAGCACCCGTGACAGATGCCGTGTAACCAGTCCGTTGGTGGTAATCGACGGATGCGGTGAGATGGGCACAAAGCTCTGTACCGAAGATCGAAACCGTGCGCACAGGCTGATGTAAGTGAAGCTCACCGCGGTGTGCGAAGCGTGCGAGCACAGCGGTGCTGGGTACACCTGCCGGCGCACGGCATACACTGTTGCGGGGGTATTCATAGCAACAAACGCGACACTGCAGTTCGGCTTGTGGTGACGCTTCGAGCGCACCGGCGAATACAACAAAGGACAACGGTCCTTCATCTCCGAATGCTGGGTGCACAGGGCGCGGCCGTTCACGGACGGCGTCGATGAAAGCGCCACTGAATCGCACCAGATCGGACTCCTCATGACGCCGCAAACTGAACCCCAATGCAGCGGCATCGACAACTGGATAGAATGCGCCTGTCCAGACGATATCGTAGCTCACCCGCCCATAACCGGGGACTTCGATGACTTGGTTTTCTTCGGCCACGAACGATGGGGTGTTGGCCTCATACGTGACCGACTGTGTTTTACCCCCGCGGCACTCGACCGCCACATCGATCAACCCTCCAGGAGCCTCCAGCTTCAGACGATTCAGACCATCGATCATCGGTAGCCGGCCCGTCTCGAGCAGCGCGATGGCGGTGCTCATGGTGTTAGTACCCGAGATCAATGGATAGCCCATCAACTCCATGATGATGAAACCCGCGTCAGCCTCTGGATTTGTTGGTTCCACTACCAAGTCAGCAAACAAAGAGGGATGACCACCACGAGGCTCATGCAGCAACAGTTTACGCAACCCATCTGCATGCTGTTTCAAGTGATGCATCTTTGCCAAAACCGAGTCGCCCGGCAGTTCTCGCACTCCGCCCAGCACGACGCGATGCAGATCGCCGCCCACGTGAACATCGACTACCTCGACGACTCCGGCGAGCTTTGGCCCATACGGCCGACTTAAAACAGTCATTCACTTCCTCCTGAGCTGGCAAATTAACTTAAGCCCGACGTCGTGGGTTGCCAGAGGCGAGGGCAACACCACGAGATCGGGGCATGCTTACTTGGACATCACAGCCCACTTGTCGATCAAAGTGGTGTTCTGCTGCCACCATTTCGCGACGGCCTGATCCATGGTCATCCCTTCATTGACCGACAGGTTGATCGCGGTGATGTCGTCGATGGGTACATACATGCTCGCCACGGCCTCACGCGCCCGCGGGTTTTCTGTAGAGAAGCCTTTCTTGGCGATCCAGTAGTAGGTCTGTGCGGGGGCATACGCGCCTTTTGGATCTTCCAGGTAACGAACCTTGTATTTCATGTCCATCCAGGATGGCTTCCACAACATGGTCACGATCGGAGCCTTGCGCTCGATCGCAGACTGCAGCTGTGCTGTCATCGCCGCAGTACTCCCCTCAACCAATGTGTACTGAAGGTTGTAGCGCTTGATGGCATCACTCGTTTCTTGCATCACGCCCGAGCCAGACTCGATGCCGATAATCTTACCGTCGACTTGATCCTTGATAGAGTTCAGCTCCTCAATCGACTTGATCGGCATGTAATCCGGCACCACAAGCCCTTGCTGCAGCCCGTGGGAAGCCACCGAGACCTTCTCCAGGCGTTGAGCGTTCTTCTTCCAGTAGTCTGCGGTGACGTAATTGATATGCGAGATCATCATGTCGACATCACCACGACCTAAAGCGGCGAACGCGATTCCCCAATCAGGGAACGAGGTCACCTCCACCTTGAATCCCTGTTTCTCGAGAAAACGCTTGGCGATATCCGAGAGGGGTAATACATCCTCCCAGGGGAGTGTGCCAATTTTTATCGTGGTCTTTTCAGCTGCTTGAGTGATCGCCGCAAAGACACACAACACTGCGACAGCGATAACCCTCAGTAACTTTTGCATACGTTGAACCCTATTTTGAATGACTTGTGAAAGGCAGACTGGGTTACAGCAATGGCTTCGTTACAGCGGTCCACACCCGTCCTTCAAAGGCCGGATCACATCCTTGTACAGGCTACTCTTGATCTCGACGCAACCTGGCGGATACTAACGACTATAGTGGCGCTGCTGCTGACGCGTAGCCCAACGTGACAGCACCTTGTAATTATTGTATTCGTCGACTCGGTGGGATCATCAGTGTGCCCACCGCAAGGTGCGCATGTGCAGTGAGGGGACAAGGCCGAGACTCGGGGGGACGCTGATCGTCCTCCAAAGTCGTCAGCTCGCTCCAGAGATGCTGGAATTCAACCTTAGAGAGGTCGATCCACTTGCTGGCGGTCAGAGCACAATGGCTGCGCAGCTGACACATGTAGCTTTTGATGGTGTTCATTGGGCACGCTCGTTTTTGTTAGAGTTAAGAAACGCGTGAACAACTGAGTCGCTTGTTGGTTGCTATTTAGGTTGCCGCGGAACCTCCTTGAAGTGTCTGATAGATCATATCCACCTGCCCTTCCAGCATTGTTACGCCATACTGGATTGCACAGCCCCGCTGCCGGGCTACCTGCAACAAGGCGGTTTCAGCGGGCTGCATGATAATTTCTGCAACTGTCTGCCCCGGTTCAAGCTGAGAGGCATCGAACGGCAACGGGTCATCAGCACGCATTCCTAACGAAGTAGTGTTGACGACCAGCTCGTGTTCCGCAGGGTTGTCATTACCCTGCATCACAGCCAACTCTGGGAAGGCACTGCGCAGTCGCTCCGCCATCGCTTGTGCCTTGGAGGCCGTCCGATTGTAAAGGGTCAACGAGCGCACGCCCGCAGCCGCCAAGGCAAACGCAATGGCGTTCGCGGCACCGCCTGCACCGGCGAGATACACGGACATCCCGGTCACATCAATGTGTGATAACCGCAGTCCTGCTACGAAACCTTCACCATCCAGGTTATGGGCATGCAAACGGCCATCCGCTGTCCGTGTTACCACATTGGCAGCCCCGACCAGCCGAGCGGTTTCCGATACGGTGTCACACAACTCGACCACTGCGGTCTTGTGCGGGACGGTTACAACAAAGCCGCCGAGGTTCTGGACTCCGCGCAGTCCGTCAACCAGCTGACCAAGGCCGGTGGGGAGTACATGGAACGGCACCAGAACGCAGTCTTCTCGATGCGCAGCAAAGAGCGTATTGATAGCTCCGGGTGCTTTTACCTGGCTAATGGGATCAGCAATAACGCCGAACACTCGAGTAGCACCACTGATCTCTGAACGAAGCTCCATGCTCTCCTCCTGACGCGGTGTGTAGGTTTTCAAGACGCTGACGGTTCAGCGCTGACGCCCATTCGCTCATCACCCACATAGCGTGGATCAAATGCCGGGCGGGTGAAGATACGACGCACCATGGGCTCAAAGTGCTCAAGCGGTTGCGTCGGATATTCAGGATCGAATGACGCCTGGTCCCACGCCTCGCAAAAATGCACGCAGCTCTGGTAATACGGGTGGTCTTTATAGACATCTCTTTCGTTTCGATCGCCACCAAAGAAATGTACGTAGTAATAGTTTTGGAACAGCCCATGGTAGTTGATCACCCAAGTAACTTCAGGGCGTACATAAGGCCGTAGAATGGAAGCTGCGTATTGCGAGTGGTTGTAAGGTGACAACTCATCGCCTAGGTCATGAATCAGCGCAGCGACGATCATCTCCTCGTCAGCGCCGTCGTTTTCAGCGCGGGTCGCGGTCTGCAACGAATGCTGCAAGCGGTCGATCTGATACCCCCCCAGGGAGTTTTCCAAACCGCGCAGGCAATCCAGAATGCGATCCGGCAGCAACTTAGCAAACTCCGCTTCAATGTGATGAAGCATCTCGTACTCTTCTTTGACACCATCCTTCATCTGGCGAAACGATACGGTTTCCATCAAACCCTCCATTTATTATATTGATCAGATAAGTCTGCCCGTGGCATTTCAAGCACATACGAATCCGTCAGGCTGACTTCGAAGTAGCCAAAAAATTCGATCAGAGTGCCAAGCCGAGACGTGAAGCCTCGACTGGCAAAATATCAGATCTTAATCACGCCATATCGACGGTGTACTGATACTCAAATGAAGCTACGAACTGGCGATACTGGCTGGCATTATCAGCAAGTGCTGCGTCACTCAAATTTTCCAGGCCGCTGAGGAAGAAGCCCGGCTGATACTGCATATCTACACGAAACGCCAGCACTTCGAACGGACTGGTCAACTCGTCCAGCGTACGCCCATACCGACCGTCTTTCTGATAATCAGAGGCCTTGGAATAGGTGGACACCGCAATGGTCAGCGTTTTACCTGCGACCGCTCTGCCCCCGCCATAGGCCCAGCCATCGGCGAAAACTTCGTCGATCCACTGCTTCAACAGCGCGGTGCAGTTGTACCACTGCATCGGAAACTGCAGCACGATACGCTCATGCTCTTCAATGAGCTGCTGCTCCGCCGCGATGTCGATCTTGCCGTCAGGGTAACGTCCGTACAGGTCAACGACTGTCACACCAGCCTGGCCTTCGAGCGCCTTTACCCACGTCGCATTGACACGCGATGTCGTCAGGTCGGGGTGTGCGACGACCACAAGAGTCTTAGTCAAAATCAACCTCCTCGTGCGCAGCTGAAACACTGCGCCTTAACGCTTTAACGGAAGGCGACAGCCCGAACAGGGCTGTCGCACCTCCTTTGCTTACTTGATGTACCAGCCCCAAGGCTCTTGGCTGAGATAGGCGGTAACCTGCTTGGTTTCCAAGTAGTTCTCCAGACCCCACTTGCCAAGTTCACGGCCAATACCGGATTGCTTGTAACCGCCCCAAGGAGCCTCGGTGAAGGTTGGCTGAGAGCAGTTGATCCACACGATGCCCGCACGCAGCGCCTTCGATACACGCTCACCACGCGCCTCGTCGGTCGTCATCACCGCTGCCGCCAAGCCGAAACGGCTGTCGTTAGCCAGCGCTACTGCGTCTTCTTCCGTCTTGAAGCGGCGAACGCAAACAACCGGGCCAAAGATCTCTTCCTTCCAGGCGTGGCTATCCAACGGTACTTCGGTGAGGATAGTGGGTTGGAAGAAGTAGCCTTTGCCCAGGTCGCTAGGACGCGCACCGCCTGTTACCAGGTTTGCACCGTCCTCCTGAGCACGTGCAACGGCCGCACTCACTTGGTCATACTGCTGCTTGGAGACCAGAGGGCCGAGCAGTACACCTTCCTGCAGGCCATCACCCAGCGTGATCTTCTTCGCTTCCTCGGTGAGACGCGCAAGCAGCTTGTCATAAATGCCATCCTGCACCAGCACGCGGGAAGTTGCCGAGCAGACCTGCCCCTGGTTCCAGAAAATGCCGAACATGATCCATTCGACCGCGCCTTCGATATCGGCGTCATCGAATACCAGCAGCGGCGACTTGCCGCCCAGCTCCAGGCTGACGCGTTTGATGTCCTTGGCTGCCTCGGCCATGATGCGAGAACCGATTGCGCCAGAGCCGGTGAATGCCAGCTTGTCCACCTGCGGATGGCTGACCAACGCCTGCCCGGCTTCACTGCCCAAGCCGGTAATGATGTTCAGTACGCCTGCAGGCAGCTCTGCTGCCTGCGCGATTGCCCCCAACTCCAACGCCGTCAGCGACGTGTTTTCAGCCGGTTTGAGTACAATGGTGCAGCCCGCAGCCAACGCTGGCGCGACTTTCCAGGCAGCCATCAGCAGCGGGTAGTTCCACGGAATAATCCCGCCTACCACGCCTACTGCTTCTTTCACCACTTTGGTGCGGAAGCGGTCATCAGAGATCGCGATCTGCGTCTCGTTGTTGCTGTCGAGCTCTTCTGCCAAGCCCGCGTAGTATTCGAAGCAACCTGCGGCATCGCCGATATCCCAGCGCGCTTCGGGCAACGGTTTGCCGTTGTCCAGTACTTCCAGGCGGGCCAGTTCTTCGGAGCGCTCACGAATCAGCGCCGCGATCCGGCGCAGGTAGGCGCCGCGTTGCGCGCCAGTGGTTTTCGGCCAACCATCTTTATCGAAGGCACGACGAGCAGCACTGACGGCAACCTCGATGTCCTCGGCGGTACCCTTGGGAATGGCATGGATGACGGCCTCGGTGGCCGGGTTGATGACATCCAGGTTGCCTTTCTTGATCGGATCGGCCCATTGACCGTCAATGAACAATTGAGTGCGCATGCTTTCTCCAGAATGTTCCTGTAGGTAAACGACTGCTACAACATGAATTACTACTGACCAGCTTCCTTAGTGTTTAAGGAAGCGCGCTGGCACGGTTCCACGGCAAACCCGATCGATGATCAACGCAAGGATCACAATCGCCAGGCTAGCCCGTATGCCCAGACCAAACTCCATACGGCTGAGCCCTCGGGTCACTTCAGAACCCAGGCCTCCGGCCCCCACCAAACCCGCCAGCACGACCATTGCCAACGACAGCAGGACACACTGATTGACCCCTACCAGCAAAGTGGGCAGTGCCGAAGGCAACTCAATCTTCCAGAAGATTTCCCGCGGCTGAGCACCGATAGCGGCGCCCAGTTCCAACCGATTGGTAGGAACCTGATTCATTGCCAGGATGGTCAAACGAATCATCGGCGGGATACCGAAGATGATGGTTGCCAGCAAAGCCGGAACCGAGCCCAAACCAAACAACACGACTGCAGGCACCAGGTAGACCCATGGTGGCATTGTCTGCATGACATCAAGGATCGGCCGTGAACCGGACTTCAAACGCTCGCTGCGGGAAATCAACACGCCAAGGACAATGCCGATCGATAGTGAGAAAAATACGGCGACAACGATCAGGGCGATCGTCTGCACCGCAGGTTCCCACATCCCCATAACCAGGCAGAACGCAAGGCCGGCCAAGGTCATGAGCCCGACTCGCCATCCTGCAATCAGGGCACAGCCGACGGACAAAACACCGATGACAACTGGCGCCGATCCCAGTGAAAGGACCGACACGATCGCACTGATGAGCACATTGAAAAACTGTGCAATCGCCATGAAAACATCATGGTAGTTGCTGTTCAAATAGCTCAGGAAAGGCGCTACGGCAGAGCCGGGAGAGACATTGAAATCCATCACGCAGCTCCTTTTTCAGAAGTACATACGGCCTGGGAGATTCGATCGAGGATGATCGTGAGCACGACAATCGCGATGCCCGCATTGACAGCCAATTCGATCTTCAAGGTCCGAACCGCTTCATAGATGGTTTGCCCCAGTCCACCCGAACCCGCGATACCCGCGATAACAACCATGCCAAAGCTGAGCATCAGGCTTTGGTTGATTCCCGCCAGCATTGAGGGAATGGCAAATGGAAGGCGGATTTTCAGCACTTGCGACCTAGCCGTCATACCGACTGCCTCGCCAAGTTCGCAGTACTGCACTGGCGTCATGAAAACACCATGCGCGGTCAACCGAAGGGCCGGTGGGACTGCCACCAGGCACGTTGCCCAAATTGCAGTAGCCGAACCATAGCCAAGCAGCGCGATACCGGGCAGCAGGAAAATGTAGGGCGGCATGGTCTGGATAAAGTCCAACACCAACTCCGCACTGCGTTTCCATTTGGCCGACAACCCGACAAGTACGCCGAGCGGAATGGCTATAACCAGCGCCAGCAACGTCGAGCTGAATACCAGGGTCAACGTAGCCATCGTCTCAGACCATAGCCCCATTGCCTGGCACAGCCACAGCCCGACAATGGCAGTGGTGGCGAATACCCAACCGACCAAGCGCCATCCGATCAAGGCTACAGCGATTACTACGACCCACCATGGTGCCAACGTCAGCACAGCACTGATCGCGCCATACGCCGCCTCCATGGTCGTGCTCATGGCTTCGAAAAAGCCCGCAGCTTCATCAATCAGCCATGCCAGCGATGACTCGATCGCCGCGTCGAATGTTTCGATGATTGCGCTCATACTCTCCTCCCCTCACCTGTCGACGACTTCATGGCTCAGGCCAGATCGAGTCCGCGTACCGCCTTGAGTAGTGTTTCGCGGCAAACCGTCCCGACGATGCGGCCGTCCTGCTTGATCGCGACCACGTCTTCGCACTTGCCAACAGAAACATCGATCAGCGTTTCAAGGTCCGCATCAATATTGACGCTCGCCAAAGCATCCAATGGCCTGCCGCCGCATTGGGCAAGATCATGCTCGTCGATACGCTTGAGCATGGAGTGGGCCTTGAGCAGCTTGAGACGCGAGATATCTTCCATAAAGCTGGCGACGTAATCGTCGACAGGGTTGAGCACGACCTCTTCCGGCGTGCCGACCTGAATCATCCGCCCTTCTTTCATGATGGCGATGCGATCACCGATGCGAATCGCCTCGTCGATATCGTGGGTAATGAAGATCGTCGTCTTGCGCAGTTCAGTGGAGAGTTTCTTGAATTCGATCTGCAATTGCTTGCGGATCAGCGGGTCGAGAGCACTGAAGGGTTCATCCATGAGCAGAACATCGGGATCTGCCGCCAGTGCCCTGGCGATGCCGACACGCTGCTGCATGCCACCGGACAATTCCTGGGGGAATCGATTTGCCCAATTCCCCAAGCCGACCTTGTCCAAGGCCTCTTGGCTCTTGCGCATGCTTTCCTGTTTCTTGACGCCCTGTACCTCGAGCGGAAGCATCACGTTTTCCAGCACTGTGCGGTAAGGCAGCAGCGCGACGTTCTGAAACACCATGCCTATTTTTCTGGAACGCAGGTCACGCAATTCGGCCGGCGCCATTTTGCAGATGTCACGCCCGTGAATGAGCACTTCACCGCAGGTCGGATCGATCAACCGATTGAAGTGTCGAATCAGGGTCGATTTGCCACTACCCGACAAACCGATAATGCAGAAGGTCTCGCCTTCTCTAACGGAGAACGTTGCATCTGCAACGGCCACGACGGAGCCGTATTTTTCGAGCAACGCATCCTTACCTTCGGTAAACCGTTTCGCAGCGTCAATCGCTGCAGGGCTCTGGTTGCCAAAGATTTTCCATACGCCCCGACATTCCACGATGGGGGATGCTGCCGCATCAATAGGTTTAGTAATCATGTTCATAGGCCTATCCGGAAGTTGATTATTCTTTTTACCGGCCTGACGCCTACCACGGCGTCAGGCCGGGCATTGTCAATCACCTGACATCTGCGCCCACTTTCCGGCGAGAACATCGTGGTCAGCCCACCATTTGTCGACCGCCTGTTCCATCGTGGCGCCATCTTTGACAGCACCGTTGATGCGAGTCACATCGTCGATCGGCACATACATACTGGCCAGCACTTCACGCAATTGGGGGTTCTTCGCAGAGAAGCCCTTCTTGGCAATCCAGTAGTAAGTTTGTGGTGGAGCAAAGACACCTTTCGGATCCTCGAGGAACTTGACGCTGTACTTCTGCGCCATCCAGGAAGGCTTCCACAACACGGTCACCATCGGCTGCTTACGCTCCATCGCCGACTGCAGCTGGGCTGCCATCGCCGCGGTGCTACCGTCGATGACCTGATACTGCAGACCATAACGGCCGACCGCATCGGCGGTCTCACGCATCAGCCCCGAGCCTGGCTCGATACCGACGATCTTGGCGCCAACCTGGTCTTTCACAGAATTCAACTCCTCGATGGAATTGATATTCATGTAGTCTGGCACCACGATCCCCTGTTGCAAGCCGTGGGACACAACCGAGACCTTCTCCAGACGCTGCTTGTTTTTGACCCAGTAATCAGAAGCTACATAATTGATCTGGGAAACCAGCACGTCTACATCACCACGGGCCAATGCACTGTAGGCAATACCCCACTCGGAGAAGGTGACTAACTCAACTTTATATTTCTCTTGTTCGAGAAACTTCTTACCAACCAAGGTAATGGCGCTCACGTCTTCCCAGACCATCGCACCTACTTTTACCACTGGCTTGTCGTCAGCGCTCGCGAAACTCGAAAAACATAAAAAAGCAAGAACTGCAAACAATCTGTAGAAAACACGCATGGCAATCTCCGGATTACTGCAAGGTATCGCTTTGTTCTCTAGCTATAGTTATCAGCCGTTCAGAATAGGCTGCAGTGCGGCTTTCAGAACGGTGGCTTCTTGCTCGGAAATCTGACGCAGTGGTTTGCGCAGGATACCGGTGCCGAAGCCGCGCAGGTGCGCTGCATAAATGACCGATGGGATGTAGTTGGTGGTCTGGATCAACAGCAGCGATGGCAGCATTTTGTTCCACAGGGCCAGCGCGTCGTCGTAGCGTTTTTCCTGAACCAGGTTGTACAGGTCTACGGTTTCACGTGGCATGTAGTTCGCTGCACCCCAGATAGCACCCTTGGTGCCGGCCAGGAAGGCGTACAGAGCGATGGTGTCGCAGCCGTTGAGCACGCCGCCGCCGCTCTGGATGTATTGCTGGTGGATGGTGAAATCGCCACCGCTGTCTTTGATGTAATTGAAGTTCTTCAGTTGCTGCAGGCGGCTCAGCAGTTCTGGGGAGACCGAAATCTGAGTGGCTGGCGGAATGTTGTAACCCACGATATCGATGTTCACGGCAGCGTCGAGTTCACGGTAGAACTCGAAAATGCTGTCGTCGTCGCGTGGGCCTTCGAAATAAGGAGGCAGCACCATCAGCGCATCGGCACCCGCACGCTCGGCGTGCTTGGAACGACGCAGCACTTCGTCCATGTTCAATGCCGAGGTCTGGCAAATGACATTGACGCGGCCGTTGATGCGTTTGATACCCACTTCGTACAACTTGTTGCACTCAGCCTCGGTCAGATACGGGTGTTGACCACTGCCCGCACCCAGTACCAAGCCGTGAACACCGGCTTCGATGTACTGCTCAATCAGTTCTTCGTAAGCGTTGTAGTCAACTTCACCCGCCTCGTTAAAGGTGGTTTGCATCGCAAGGTTGATACCGGCGAGATTTGCCATTGCTGCTTCTCCTTGTTTTAGATTTCTTGACCAGCTTCTTTGAATCGACGCCCGGTGACATACTTCACACCCAGCGACGTGATGATTTCCGGATAGGTACGCGAAGGTGCTTTACGGCGCTTGAGAATTTCGATGGTGGTGGAGTTCATGCCGGAAGCGAGTTCCGCCAGTGCTTTACCGAAAGCAGTACCACGCGAGACACCCGTGCCATTGCAGATGCCGGTGCCGTAGACGTTCTCGGCCAATTCGCCCCAGATCATTCCGCCATTTTGCGACAGCGTCAGTAGCCCACCCCAGCTCGCCACAAAGCCCATCGAGGCCAGCTCGGGATAACGCCGCTCGAAGGAAACTTGCTGGTGAACACTGGCCTGCATGACGTCTTCACGCGTGGTTTTGTACTTCTTGGCATACGAGTAAACATTGCGGAAGAACAGACGGTTGTCGTCAGTCCGACGTACCGTGGTGCCAAAGCTGTTGGCCGGGATCAGACCGAAGGAACCCGAGCCGCACTTGGCCAGTTCACTGTCGGTCAGCTGACGCGTCATGCTGGCGAAGGTATAAACCGGAATCGCCGTATTTTTGTAGAAACCGAAGTTGGTCAGATAACCCGAAGCGCAAATGATGACTTTTTTGGCCTTAATTACAGCGTTCTGCGTTTCGAACACGTGGTGCGGCTTGCCAAACTGCGCAGAGCGGATGATGGTGTTTTCGTGAACCTTGACGTTCTTCGGCAACGCCCGGGCAGCATTCTTCAGATACTTTGCAGGCTGAATCAGCACCGTACCAGGGTGGTGCAAGCCCTTGATGTAGTGCTTGCTGCCGGTCAGCTCACGCATGCCATCGGCTTCAACCCAGCTGTATTTCTGCCCCATCATGTCAAGCGCTTTGGAGAAGTGCACCAGGTCTGCCACACCATGATCAGTGGCGGCACTGTGGTATTTGCCTTGCGGATCCCAGTCACAGTCGACGCCGGCCTCCACTGCGCTCTTCATGTAGGCAGTGCCTTCCAGGTTCACGTGCAGCTCTTCCTGGTTACCTTTGAGGTCTTCGACAAAATCGCGCTTACGCGGGTTGTGCGCCAGATCGATAGCGAAACCCATGCAACGGCCAGAGGCATTGTTGCCAATGCGCCCGGCATCGACCAGCAAGACCTGGGCGTTGGGATTGAGCTCTGCGTAACGGCGAGCGGCATGCAAGCCCATCCAGCCAGCACCAATCACCAAGCATTCGCAAGTTACGTTTCCGGATAACGGGTTGAGCGGCAATTCCGGGCCGGATGCCAGGTACCAACCCGAATCGGTGGGCTCGACCTGTGGCGGGGTCACGTCAATGCGCTTATGAGATGTAGAAGCCAACTTTAAATCTCCTGAAATAAGAAAACCGTCGTTTGGACATCTGCGACCGAGCCAATGGCTAGGTCTGCGTAGGCATTTATCTAGCCCTCGGGTAGAGGGCTTCGTTGTTTAAATCACCCACAAGCGCTTTATTTCAGGTTCAGAACGTCAGCGCTGTTATTGTTCTTGTTTTACAGCCAGAGGCTTTTGCCTCAAATTCAGGGTGCATGATCCCTCACCCCGCGAACGGAGCGTTTATATAGTGCGGACCCTTACCTCCAGATTTATCTTTTCTTAAAACTGCCAAACTAATACGTTGGCGGGGCAATCACCCAAACCACTTGGACTTCAGTATCACCCGTATTAACCCAACGATAAGATTCACGAACGATTCTCACACTGTCACCGGCCACCAGACTAAACTTGTCTTCGCCGATCCAGATATCGAACTGCCCTTTGATAACGTAGATTTCCTCTTCCGTGTCCCGCGGCTCGGCCGGTGGGCGTGTAGCACCTATTGCGAAGGTACTGAGGAACATCTCAAACATACCGCCAATATCGGGCGACAAAAGCTCTTCAGTGATCCCATCAAGAAATGCTCCAAGGCGTCGGCGAGCACCAGCTCGAACAACACGCCCCACTTCCGGCGCCGGCCTACTCTCAGTAGTGAAGAACCAGCCCAAGGGAACACCCAGTGCTGCCGCCAGCTTTTTCAGATCAGTGATCGATATCTCTGTATTGCCACGTTCCAATTGACTCAGAAAGCTAGGTGAGCGCCCGGTAACCAGCGCCAGCTCCGCCAGAGTTTTCCCGCGGGCCTTGCGCAGCTTGCGTATCTCGCTGCCCCAGGCTGCGCGGTCATCAGGAAAATCCATGCCCTCGCCTGTTTCAGCAATGTCAGCTAAGTCAGTCGCCATACCAGCCCCGCCTACCAGGCAAAAAAAAACGCCTGAAAAATTTTCTAACTCGATTATGCACCTTAAAAAAAATTATGCACTATTTTTTTTCTGTAATTTTTCAAGCTCTGCCGCAGGCCGTTTTCAATAGGTCGGAGGGGCTATTACCCAGAGCACCACAGCGTCGCAATCCCCGATGTTCTGCCAACGGTAGGCCTCCCTGACGATGCGAAAGCTGTCACCTGGATGAAGGCTGAATCGTTGCTTGCCGATCCACAGATCAACGTGTCCACTGATGACATAACCCTCTTCCTCCGTGTCGCGTGGCAAGGAGGCACGGGACGCCCCAGGCGCAAAAATGCTTGAGTACATTTCGAACTGCCCGCCAAGATCAGGCGACAGAAGCTCTTCGACTAGACCGTCCGATACCGTTCCCAGCCGACGACGATGATCAGCTCGCACTACACGCCCTCGCTCCTCGGCAGGACTGCTGCTGATCATGAAGAACCACCCCAACGGGACTCCCAAGGCGATCGCAAGCTTTTTCAGAAGCGTCATCGAAACTTCTGTATGACCACGCTCCAATTGACTCATGAAGCTTGGTGACCGATCCGCCGCGACCGCCAACTCCACCAGCGTCTTGCATCGGGCTTTACGTAACTTCCTGATTTCCCTGCCCAATATGGCTCGATCCAGGCTTGCATCATCGACAGCTGGCCTATCCGTTACCTCGCCACACATTCCGACCCCCGGACGCTAGACGCTGGAATTTTTGAAAAAATTAACAGACATTATTCTTCTCTGCAAAAAATATGGATGATTTTTTTCATAGAAATCTGTCAGGGCATGCGTTGATGGTGCTTAAGCGCTCCCAGCTGGGAAGGCTGAGCGCGACAAGCGCTATGAAATGCACACACGCGCACAACGCCCGATTAAGACGCTGCATAGCGATAAAATTGGTGGATTTTTTTTTGATCAGAGATAATCGTGCCTTGATTTCATCCTGCCCAAAGCCACTGAATGTCCAATAGGAGTTAAGTATGCAGAGCGACAACGCCGAGTTGAGCAAGACCATGCTCGAGAGTGATGTCTCTACGGACCGTGTCGCGCTGGGCAGGGAGATCCGTAATCTGCGTAAGGCCAGGGCCAAGACGCTTGCAGAAATAGCGCTTGCTACTGGCCGCTCCATCAGCTTCATCAGTCAGCTGGAGCGTGGCCGTGCCGAAATCCCTATCTCCGACCTGAAGCGCATTGCCCTGTCACTGGGTGTGCCCATTGGCTGGTTTTTCACCGCGAGCGAACAACCACCTGCCGAGGTTGGACGAGTCGTTCGAGCGGGCGCTCGCCGCCGGCTAGGATCGATGACTGGAGGTCTCAACGAAGAGTCGCTGTCGCCCAGCATTGGGGGAGAGTTTGAAATGTTCCTTAGCACTATCAGCCCTGGTGCATCCTTCAAGGCCGAAACCACTCGCGGCACCGAGGAGGAAGGATTTCTCATCAGTGGGCAATTGACCATCAAGATTGGCGACAATCAATTCGAGCTCAGCCCTGGTGACAGTTTTCGGATCGTCAACGAAGCGTATAGCTGGGAGAACCTAGGTGATTGTGATGTGGTTGTGGTTTGGGTTATTGCGCCTCCGACCTTCTGAGTGTGGGCTCACTCAGCATTTGCTCTACCAAATGAAGCAATCGTTCAACGCGGACCGGTGTCCACTCAGCGGAAAAATTAAGCGCCACGAAATTCGTGAACGAGCCAGCCGGTGAAAAGAATGGTCCAGGAATAAAATCAAACGCGTCACGCCCTGCAGCCATTGCAAGTTTCATAGAGTCAAACCGTCGCCCTCCCCTCACCCAACACATGAATCCGCCGTTGGGTGTCGACACAGCGATCTTGCCAGGAAAGGACGACTTCAGTAATTCAACGCCCTGCCTCATGCGCCCCTCCAATAAATGACGAGCCTGCCGTAAATCACGCTCCACCTGGCGCCCCCTCAGGTACTCGCCCAAGGCCGCCTGTAGCGCAATGTGTGGCAGATTCGTCCCCCCCAGGTGTCGATTGCCAACAAGTTTCGCGGCGTGCCTGCCCGCTAGCACCCAGCCAATTTCGTAGGAAGAGGACAGGTACGCAGCCGTGCCACCGAACTGCACAACTGTGTCGTCATGATCGAACTCTTTGAGTGACGGGCTGTTGAACTCGCTGTAACCCAGCTCACCGGCCATGTCATTCTCGATTATGATGGCTTGGTTCTGACGTGCGGCACGGACCAATCCTGCCAAGTTCTCCCGGCTGTAGGTGACACCGGTGGGTAAGCGGTTAGCCCCCATCAGTACACATAGCTTTACCCCCGTGCTCTTGAGGATATGCTCGAACTGCTCGGGGTCGACGCCGTACTCGGGGTGCGAGTAGATCTCCAGCGCCTTGATGCGACGGTGGCGCAAGCTCTCTAATACAGGGTAGTACGACGGGCTTTCCACCAGCACAGGCGCACCGCCCTGCGAAAGGCTGTCCAAGCACAGATTGAAGCCCTCCATCGAAGATCGCGTTATGAGCAGTTGGTCGTGCCCTGTAAACACTTGCCGATGGCTCGCGCGCTGCAAAATCGCGGTTTTCAACATCGGATGCTCACCCACACCATTTCCGCCTTGCACAGACGCCTGCAGCAAGGCGCGCCTGAAGCCTTTGATCAAACCCTTATCTGGCACCAGCCCAGAAGCCGGCAGCATGGCGGCCGACGCACGGAGATGAAACTGCATGCGCCCCACGGCGTCATCCAGCGAGCGGACATCGTCCGCAGGCATGACCGGCATCTGCCGCGACAAGCGGTGTGAGGTGAATTTGGCGGGGTTCACCACATAGAAACCTGATCGGTCCCTGGAGTGACAGATACCTTGGGACTCCAACAGTTCATAGGCCTTATAAACAGTCACGACACTGAAGCCCGTTTCGCTTGCCAGGCGCCTCAGCGACGGCAGCTTGTCGCCCGCAGCAATGACTCCGGAGTCAATCCGCTTTTGCACCAACTCGGCCACGTATCTGAAGCGCTGCATGCCACCTCCAATCTGTACTACATGTAATCACATAAAAGTGTGCATTGTAGTACAGAGGGTAACCAAACTAGAGTCGGCGCAGAACATCAAAGCGCGAGGATCTCATGGAGCATTTCCTAATCATCGGTGGAGGACTGGCTGCGCATCAGGCGGCCAAAAGTATCATCGAGACGCGCCCGCATACTCGAGTTTCGATGGTTAGTGCCGAACAGCACCTGCCCTATGACAGGCCGCATCTATCCAAAGGGTTACTGACAGGAGAGAACTTTGAGCCCGCTCTTTTAGCGGGCTCGACGATGTATGCTCAGGCACAGTTGCAACGAATCGGCGGGACGTGGGTGGAACAGATCGATACCGCGACTGCGCAAGTACGACTCGACAATGCAAGGACGCTCGACTACGACAGGCTCATCATCGCCACCGGCTCGCGGGTCCGCCGACTGCCCGCAGACCTAGCACATGCGCCGATTCATTACCTGCGTACTTTCGAAGATGCGCTCACACTGCGCAGCCGCCTGGTCGATGGCGCTGAGGTGGTGATAATCGGCGGGGGTTTCATCGGGCTTGAAGTGGCTGCAGCTGCTCGGCAGCGTCACTGCCGGGTCACCGTCATCGAGTCGCAACGCAGCCTGCTCGCCCGTACCGGCTCCCCGGTACTGAGTGAGTGGATTCACGCGCTGCACAGTGCAAACGATGTCAATCTCGAGTTGGGTGTAAACATTCAGCACATCGAGCCAAGTGCAAACGGCAAGATTCGGGTAGAAACCTGCTCCGGCTACATCCTCGCTGATTTGGTCATCGCCGGCATTGGCATCCAGCCCAATGTGGAACTGGCACAGGCCTGCGGCCTTTGCATAGATGACGGCATACTGGTCGATAGCGCATGCACTACGTCAAACCCAAGCATTTTCGCCGCAGGCGAAGTGACCCGCTATCCCATCTCACACCTCGGTGTTCGAACCCGCTCCGAGTCCTGGACCGTCGCCAGCGACCAAGGCGGCGTGGCGGGCCGCGCAGCTGCAGGAGACATGGCGGCCCACTACGACGAGATGCCCTGGCTCTGGTCCGATCAGTACAGTAGCAGCATTCAGTGTATCGGCCTTAGTAGCCTCGCCACCCAGTATTCGTACCTCGGTGACCCAGCAGCGGATCAATGGCTTGCGCTGGGCTGGACCGGCCACGGCCAGTTCGTCTGCGCCATCGCAGCCAATCGGGGGCGTGATATTTCGGCGATCAAGCGTGCACTGAAACGTAACGAGGCACTGCCGGATATCTATGCGTCGACCCTTGCTTCAGCTATCCCAAATCCTGTTTGAATCAGTTCGGAGAACAACCACTTGGAACCCACTTGGATCAAAGTTTGCGATGCTGCAGACGTACAGCAAGAACGTGCATTCGCCGTCGAGATAGAGGGTCGAATGATCGCTGTTTATCAGGTCGACGGGCGCTACTTCGCAACAGACAATGTCTGCCCGCACGCCTACGCGTTACTCTCCGATGGCTGGCTGGAAGGTATGGAAATCGAGTGCCCGTTACACGGTGCGCGGTTTGATATTGAAACCGGAGCCGTGCTGGAAGGACCAGCCGAATGTGCACTGAAGACCTACCCGGTGCGCGTGGAAGCTGATGAGGTGCAATGCCTGGTTTAACCACGAACGACTTTCAATGATGAGGCAAGTCCATGCACGTGATCGACGCATTGAGCAGTGACTTCTACGAGGTTGAGTATACGAACAAACCTGCCAGCATGTGGGATGTGTTCCCAGACTGGAACGCCCATGACCGGTTCGGTATTGTCATCTACGAACCCCTCGCCGCCCTTGGCGCCACGCACCTCATCCAGCTGGCATGCATGTGCTTCTACGACATCAAGCCGGTGCGCAGAACCGAGCGCAAGGTATACCCTGAAATGTTCGCGATTCATGTAGGAGGCTGGTGGGGCGGACACGGCAACTTTGATTTTTGGCCACCACGCCGGGAAATCCAAGTGTCTACCGACCATCGAGATATCCTTGGCGCCATCAATGATTTCGGCATCACCCGGCTTGCGTTGCCAGAGCGTCGGGAACAAGAACTGATACATCGCCGCAAGGAAGAGGACTGTGCCCTGGACAGGCTCGTCACCTCCATCATGTACAGCCCAACTGGCCGTGTCAGCAGTCCGGACTTCACCATCCGCAGCAACAACCGGCGAAGCGAGCGCGATGTGCAGCGCAATATCCACCCGGTGCAGCTGTCCGAACAAAGCATTGCACAACTGGAAAAGACAGCGGTGCCGGTCAAAGAAACGGATGCCGATTTCTCACCTCGCCAGGCTGAGCTCAACGTCAACGTCACAGAGGCCGTTCGAGAACAAGCAGTGCAACGCCGTGCGGCGTTGAAGAGCGACGGGATGATCACCGAGTCCTATCGATTCATAAGCCCTGCGCAGTCATTGAAGTGCCTCTAAGTAGCATCGCGGCCTCTGCAACCGTCAAAGCAGTTAAGCCGCGGACCATGACCCAGAACACGATCCAATGCACTGTGCACTGAAAAAATGCCCCGGCAGTACCTCACCGGGGCCAAGTTCCATATGCAACCTTTAATGGCTATCGGCCATTTCCAGTTCGGCCCGCAGCGAATCCACCGCCGCTACGATCACTCGCGCGGTGGATAACACTTTTGTGCCTGCAGGAATGAGCAGCGTTCGGCGTGATGCTCTGACGAACAACTCGACACCCAACTCTTCCTCCAGAGCATTCAGATGCTTAGTAAGAGCCGGCTGACCGACTCCCAGCTGCACCGCAGCGGCGCTCACAGTCTCCAGGTCGACAGTGGCCAGGCCAATGCGCTGCGGCCTCCTTGCACGCATTCATGAATGCCTGCAGGCCCGCAGTAGTAGACGTGGCAACCCTCGCCGGCATCCTGGAGGAATGTCTTTCAATCGAAGCTCTTGGACGGATCCCCGCCATCGAAGTGAAGGACGACCTTTCCTTCTCCAATCAGCTCTTCCATATCTTCCGAGAACGCAGCGAACTCGGGCCCTTTGCAGCAGTGATGAAGCTCATATTCCTGCTTGGCCATGCGGTCGTCGTTCACGCGGCGTGCACCAGCACAAGCGAGGCTGCGGCCCTGGTGAACCGGGATGAACTGCATGTCCGGGGCAACCTCCATCGAGGCCGCGCCGACTTCGTCGAATGTAGTGCCTTGGAACTGAACGCCCACCACGTTCTTCGCCGAGTGCAGCGCGGTCGGGTGAAAGTTGTCCGCCGCGTTGTCCTGCACCTGCAGCCAGTTGCAGTGCTGGAAATTGCTGTACGGAACCAGCTCGTCGCCTTCCATCACCGTGAAATTCTGCTCCCATTCCGGGGACGGCGGCTCTTCATCAGGCGGGCCCATGTAGGCGAATACTAAACCGTAACGCTCGAACGCCTTGTAGGCACCCTGGTGGATGGAGCAGGCATATTTCTCGCCTTCCTTCTCTTCGCCGACAGGAAACGGGACATGGAGGCAGGCACCGTCCACGTCGAATACCATACCGTGGTAGCAGCACTTGATACCCTTCTCCTGGATGGCGCCGCATGGCCGCCTGTTGTTCGGCGCCCACTCATTCATGCTGGCCTACCAACGGATCGATGGCGATCAGCCCTTCGATTACCTCGGAGACGGTGATTCGATCTACCTGGCCAATTCGCTTTATTACTCCGACTTCAACTCCCCGAACGAGCGCTCATGGCAGCTGCGTTACGACTTCAACTTCGTCGGTGTCGGCTTGCCCGGGCTGACATTCATGACGCGCTACATAAGAGGTAGCGATATCGACAACACCAAGGTCGATCCGAATGGTGCTTACGCCTATTACGAGCAACTCGGCACCGACGGCGAGCATCGGGAGCGGGACATGCAGCTCAGGTACGTGATCCAGAGCGGTCCCGCCAAAGACCTATCCGTAACGCTCCAGCACACAATCCACCGTGCCAATTCAGCACAGGCAGATGGTGATGCAGATCAGGTTCGCCTGATCACTCAGTACCCACTCTCTATCTTCTGACCGTCCCTTAGGGGGCAATCCACTCGAACCCTAGCCCAAGCACATCGGAGGATACAAAACATAGATAAATACTCAGCCAAACTGAACAAAAAGAAAGCCTGTGTGCCGTGGGTTAAAGCATGTATCTCTGTCGGTTTTCGGCTCAGAAAGCTCGACGAGAACTGGTACTAACCCGTCGCTGAAATAGCGCGTAGAGTCCCAAAAACAAGAAAGGGCATCTGACTAGAGCAGTGTGCCTACCAGGAGAGAATATGCAGCATTCAATTCCTGACAGTCAGAAAACGCCAGACAGACGCGTTGCCTTGGGCGCCTGTCTTGCCGTGACCGTCGGCGCCGTAGGCGTCTACAAAGCAATCGAAACACTCGTATCTCCGGCGTTGCCGATCATCCAGGCTGAACTGGGCGCAACGCGCTCAGAGATCACGTGGGTAATGACTGGCGTACTCCTTACCGGCCCGCTTGTTACACCATTGGTCAGTCGCCTGGCTGATATCTATGACAAGCGAAAACTGATCATGGCGATCATGATGATCGTCGCCATCGGGACCTTGGTGTCATCGATGTCAGCGTCAATGCATGTGCTGATCATCGGTCAATTGCTGCAAGGGTTTGGTTTGAGTTTGGTCCCGCTGGCTTTTGGCATCATGAAAGACACGCAACCTGCAGGGTTTATGAAATTTGGTAACAGCTTGATGATATCGGCCATTTACGGATCTACCGCCGTAGGGATGCTCGTCGCGGGCCCGATCGCAGACAATTACCACTACACATATCTATTCTGGGCACCGTTCTTGATGCTGCTGATACTGATATGTGCAGCATGGAAGCTACTGCCTCCCTGTCCTCCAAAAGCGAAAATTCGCCCCAGCATCGACTTCAAAGGACTGGTGCTGTTCGCTGTCGCATTGGGTTCATTTCTGATCGGTTTGACCTACGCACCTGAATGGGGCTGGGGCTCAACCTCGTTCCTGAGCGTATGTGCCTTGTCTGGCTGTTCACTCCTCGCGTTTGTTTGGGCTGAACTCACGCATAAAGACCCGCTCGTCGAGCTTCGAGTGCTGCGTAGTTTAAGCGTCACTGCAGGGCTCATCTTGATGACAGCAGCTGGGTATTCGATTAACAGCTTCTTCGTCTCGGTCCCCATGCAGGTTCAACAGTCGCTGAGTACGGGCTATGGGTTGGGTGCCACAGCTACATTGACTGGTCTCATCTTGGTTCCTGGCGTGTTGATTGGCGTAGCGGCACCCATCGTGACCCTAGTTGAGCGATACGCCGGCTTGGCAGCCGCATCGATAATGGGTCCTCTAATCATGGGTATCGGTTTCTGACTGGCGATGGAGTCGGCGGGCAGCCTGCCTATCGTTGTGGCCTCTATGCTTTGCGCGGGGTTTGGCTCTGGCGTAACGATCACTCAAGCCATGAACCTGATGGTTATGGGTGTGCCTGATGATCGTGTGGGCACGTTCAGCGGCCTGAATTTTGTAGCTAAAGCCGTTGGCGCCACTACTGGAGCGCAGGTGGTAGGCGGCCTACTGTCAACCGCTTCTGGTGACGTGTCACAGGCGCCAGAATGGAACCATTTTGTCTATGTCTTCTCGATGGGCTTAGTAATCTGCATGATTGCCATGGCCTGCGCGTTCGTGGGCGGCAGGTCGTTCAGTAAGTCATACGCAAACGCTAAAGTGGAAAGAGCGTTGCGCTAACACTGTTGAAGCTTCACCGTTTACCACCAGATGCGGTTGTGCTAGACGAATACGTAAAGCCCGACCGCAACTGGCTTCATTGGTTTGTATACCGGCCATCCATCTGCTGCAATGAGGCGATCGCGAACGACGCTCCGTAAACTCGATTTCCCAAGCACAACTTTCCTAATTGTGTAAGAAAATCTTGCTTTGATAAAATGATGTAGCATCAAAACAATAACAAATAGCTATATATCTAACGAATTCGCTATATTCTAATGAGCAGAATTCATAAATAAAAGTCAGTTTATCCGCAAGAAAAACTGACTGCGCCAAAACTTGTCGCAGTTGGAAAAAAAGGAAGAACCAAAAAACCATTGAATTGTCACCAACATTGGATCCAGTGAACATTGAGATCTTGCTCGCTGTCAATCTAAAGCATTCTGACAGTGAATAGAGAAGTGATCAGCAGGAGGCTGTCCCATGCTCTCGTTTAGAAGCTCCTATCACCCCATTGACGCAGCAATCCTTTGGAGCGATCTCACAGACCACGAAACAGAAATATTGCGAGTAGAGCTGATGCACCCAGGCGGGCTGCTCAAGCACTTTCCACAGTGGCCCACCCTTCACCTCTACGCTGAGCGCATCTGCGATGCCATCATAAACGGAGAGTTGCCCGCAACCTACCTAGGCGGTCCCATCGGGTTGAGCGACCCAACGCAGCGCGCTTACTGGTCCATTCGCCACCCAGACCTGTGCGGGTGGTTCGTCCGCACCTATCCCCACGAGAAGCCTGCATTTCTGTTTTCCCGAGAGACTGATCATTCCCTTTGCGTAAGCCTGGGCGTGCATCTCGCACTTCAAGCGGATCGAGATGTCTTGTTGCGGGAGCTCGAAAGACTGCGCCGAACGTATTCGGCTCTTTGCGACCAGGGGTCACCTGAGCTCGACGATCCAAGTAAGGCTAAAAAATCCAAGTCGAAATCAGGAGTCCTGTCCGAAAATGCCGCACTTCTGCTTTACGTGATCGTGGGCGCCCTGCTCGCGTTGATGTTGGGTAAGTCGGAGAAGGGTCTGCCTCGATCCATCTTCGATGATCAGGCAGCGATCGTTGACGCCATGACAACGCTTTTCCCAGGTGTCCGGGGTTTGAAGAAACGCACCCTTGATCGGAAATTTGCGGAAGCCCGACGCCGTTTCGCCCAAGCCGGGCGGGCATGAGCCGCGATTGCCAGGCAATCCGAGCGATTGCCTGGCAATGACTTTCACCAGTTCCAGTTGTTGACTGAATGTCACATCCCACCACGCGCCATTCGGTGCTAAGGAGTGACATCATGCAACCGACAGCCCCTACCTCTGCTTCTGCCGACCGCCACATCATGCGGCGGGATGAGGTTGAACAGAAGACCGGTTTCAAGCGCTCACACATCTACAACTTGATGAAGGCCGGCTTGTTTCCGCAGTGCCGGCGTATCGGCACGCGCGCTGTTGGGTGGGACTCGCTCGAGATAGAGCAGTGGGTGCAAGACCGTCTCTCCACCGGGGCTTGAGATCATGAAAGTCTTCTCGTTGATCTCGACCAAAGGTGGCGCTGGCAAGACCACGGTCGCCGCCAATCTCAGCGGCCTGCTCGCCGACGCGGGGCTGCGGGTGTTGATGCTGGACCTGGACAGTCAGCCGACGCTGTCCAGCTATTACGCCTTGAGTACACCGTGTGAGGTCGGGTGCTACGAGCTGATCACCGAAGGGATCTTGGGTGCAGAGCAGGTCATCACGGCTACAGTCATCCCTCGCCTGTCGCTGATTGTTTCCAACGACCGGGCGGGACACTTGAGCACCCTGTTGCTGCATGCTGCCGATGGCCGCCTGCGCCTACGCAACCTGCTGCCGGCGTTCGCCGATCAGTTCGATGTGATGATCGTGGATACCCAAGGTGCCCGCAGTGTGGTAGTGGAGATGGCCGTGCTTGCCTCCGATTGCGCCCTGTGTCCTCTCCCCCCGGAAATGCTCGCTGCACGCGAACTTCGTCGTGGCACGCTGGGGTTGTTCGAAGAGCTTGAGCCGTACCGGTATTTGGGCGTGGCACTGCCGTCGGTAAAGCTGCTACTCAACCAGGTCAATGCCAACCGCCGCGACACCCGTTTGATCATGCAGAGCCTGCAGAACACCTTTGAAGGTGATCCGCATGTCAGCGTCTGCGACACGGTCATTCCGGACCGAGTCGCGTACCTCAACGCAGCGTCGCTGGGCCTGCCGGTGCACCGTGTCGAAGCCACACCTCCAGCCGGTAGTCGAAGCCGCTGCGCAGCGGCTGTCATGACCAGCTTGGCGATCGAGCTGTTTCCCGAGTGGGCGGACAAGCTCTGCCTGGCGACCGTGAACGGACGCCAGCTAGCACCTGCCAACTGCAGTCGAATGCCTGGGCATCGTTGATTGGAGGATGCGAGATGAAACCGCCAACCTCCGAAGACGTTACCCGGCAATTGCAGCAGGCGCATTTCCCGCAGAAGAGCCGAGAACAGCCGGCCAACCCGATTGGTGAAACGGCAATGGTCGTGACGCTGGAGCAATTGCGACCCTACGAACTGAACCCTCGCGTGGTGCGCAACCCGCTGTATGACGAGCTCAAAGCCTCCATCTGTGAACGCGGTTTGGACCATCCCCCGTCCATCACACGCCGGCCGAACGAGCAGCACTTCATCATCCGCAATGGCGGCAACACTCGCCTAAGCATCCTCGGCGAGCTGTGGCAGGAAACCCGTGAAGAGCGTTTCTTCCGCCTTAACTGTCTGTTCCGCCCCTGGCAATCCGAATCGCATGCCTTGCTCGGGCATTTGGCCGAAAGTGACCTGCACGGGCAACTGACGTTCATCGAGCGGGCGCTGGCGGTCGCGAAGCTGTCGGACATGCTCCAGGAGCCCGGCGAGCCCCTCAGTCAGCGTGAGCTTGCTACACGCTTGAGCAAGGGTGGGTACCCCATTTCTCAGTCGCATATCAGCCGCATGTTCGATGCGCTCGAGTTTCTCCTGCCCTCCATCCCCCAAGTGCTCTATGCAGGCCTGGGCAAACCCATCGTCGAGCGCGTAATCACCCTGCGACGCCGAGCCGAGTCGACCTGGAATCAGTATCTCGGTGAGCCCCAGCAGTTTGCATTGCTCTGGATGGAAGTGCTGTCTGCTTTCGATGACGAAAAACCTGAGCTGAATGCCAGCGATCTGCAGGATGAGCTCATCGCCAAGATGGCTGTGTGCTTGAACCAATCGCCGCGGGTCCTGGCGCTGGACCTTCACCAGGACAGCCGTGCGCTGCCGAACCTTGCACCGACAATGCCGAGCCTGTCGCGACAAGACACAACCCCGACCCCAGCGCCGTCAGCGGACCAGGCTATCGAGTCAGCGCAAATTCCTGAGGCGCGGAGCGTTGATCCGGACGCGGCCAGTGTTGAAGACACTCCCAACCCCGAACCTCGGCTACCGCATATCCTGCAGGCGCTTGGGAGCGAATCGTCCGCGGCTGGGCATTCTGAGGTTGGTGATTCACACCGATCCATCCCGAGTGCGGCGAACAACCATTCTGGAGCAGTCCATGACATCAGCAGCCTGCGTGAACGCTGCGCCGTGCTGGCGCAGGACCTCGCTATGTACGCCGATGCCGACGACTTGGTCCTGCGGCAATCAGAGGGCCTCGGTTTCATCCTCGCTCTGGACCAAGACGCCACTCTCACCCCTCGACGCACGGGCGTCCAATTGCTGCTCTCGGCGCTGTTGCGGCTACAGGATGACGTGGGCTGGGCGCAACGCCAACAATTGCCCGCCGCCCTGTTTGGGCAATTGCTGATTGGCGCGTACGACTTGCCGTTTGCCGAGCGCCCGGCCCTGACCATTGGACTCGAGCGCTTGCCAGACGAACAGCTTGAGCAGCTGTTTGCCCTGATTCGCCATGCCCGGCAGCTGATCGATACCACGCTGTCGAGCCTTCGTTAACGTGAGGAGCCACCTCATGACCACGACTTTCAACCTGTTGAACCATGCCATGTTGAACCAGGTGCTGCATGAGCTGCGCCACGGGCGTTTGCAACGCTGCAAAGCACTCGGCCTGGCGGATGAGGACATTGAGGTGCTGCAGTCACTGCCGCCGACCACGCTGTCGCAGCTGGCCCATTCAACGATCAGCTGGGTCGAGATCAAGGTCGACACCACTGTACTGCGGCGGCTCATCGCCCAGGCTGAGCGGGATGAACTGAACGAGCGGTTGATCAACCGGGCATTGAAGCTCGGCGCCAGCTCGAGCATCATGTACCGCTGCTTCGGCCTCGACCATTCGGAAACCGCCCTGCGCCGCCGGGTGCTCAAGATAGAAACCCACCGCGGTCGACCGGTACAGCTCACCGAAGCCCAGGAGCATGCGGTGTGGAACCGCTGGAGCCAGCTGCGTGAGGAAGACCCGGAGAATGATCCCCTCGACGCAATGATGATGCTTGCCGAAGAGCAGCACATCAGCCTGACGCTGATCTGGCAACAGATCGAACTGTACGGAGGTGCCCCATGCTGAGCTTTTACGAGGTCGACTGGCAGGACGTCGTGCGTCAGTGCTACGACGCACTTCGGCGGCGCTTGGAATGGCAGGCCGCCCAGGCAAAACTGGCAGAGGCCGCTGCCGCAGAGGCACCGGTACGCACGATCTACTATGGCGACAACGATCCACTGCCGCAGAAGCTGTTGCTCGACCGCCGCCTCACGCCGCTGGAGCGCAACACCTGGCAAGTCCTGCGCTGGCTGATTACCGAGCGCCAGGTGCGGACACCACGGTACGAGGACCTTCAGCCCTACCTGGCCACCAGCCCCTGCGGTACCCAGGCCTCCCGTGAAACGATCGCCCGAGCGCTCAATGTCCTGCGCACCACCCGCTGGCTCAGTCTAATCGCGCGTTCGCGGGATGCCCAGGGCTGTCTGCGCGGCTGCGTCTATGTGCTGCACGGAGATCCGTTGACGGCGGCCGAGCAGCTGGAGCTCGACAGCGGCTACCGATCCCTGCTGCTGCAGAACCTCACCCATGCCACCAAGGGCGTCAGGGATGTCGCCGGGCATGTAATCGCGGAAATCCAGGCTGACCCCAAGGTCGCCGCTGCCGACAAGGTCATGCTTGCGACGCCTCCGGCCATGGCGGAGCAGCACTCGCTGCCGCTGACCAACGACGAGACGACGGACTCCGAATGCGGTGAATGCCACCCAGTTCGAAATCTTCCGGCCCCGGCAAGGAATTCCGAATCCTGCGCCGGAACCCCAGCTTCCGTTGCCGTTCGGAATGCCGACGACGGCCGTACAGTACAGAAAGACAAAAGCAAAAAAAGTACAGTACTGGCGCAAGTGGAGTTTGGACGAGCGCGCTGGCCAGAGGATCTAAAACTCAGCCCTGCCGAGCGGCGCATGGCCTCCCAGGCGATGCGCCCGCTCGAGCCGGAACAGCAACAAGCGGTAATCAACGAGGCGGCGGTGCGGTGCGCCCGCGGCGAGATCCGAAAGCCGGTCGCCTATCTGATGGGGTTGATCAAGCGCGCGTGCAAGGGCGAGTTCAACCTGTGGGCCGCACGCAGCGACACGACTGCTCCAGCGCACACACCTCGGCGCCCGCCGGCCGCGGTGTCAAAACCTGAACCCCCTCGCGAGCGCCGGCAGCCCGGCGAGCAGCGCACCGCCTCGCCACTTGCCCTCGCCTGCCTGGAAGAGCTCAAACAGCGTTGTCGTATTCCCAACGCGTCTAGCTAGCGCCGGAACACAGTGGATTTGATGCCTAGTGTGATCAAATCCAGGGACGTCCACTGTTTGAAAATGCGAGCCCAGCATCTTCGCGTTGATCCACGCCGAGGGCGATGACACAGCTCATCGTCTGCCTCACTTCAACGGCGAGGATCCGGCGATGGTCGACCACTACCAGCTCAACCTGGGCTCATTGCGCAGCAGCATCACGCTCACCCTGCACACCCACCATGCCGCGCGACTGTGGCAGGGACGCGCCGCCCGCGAGGGCGTCCATGGCATCCTCGGCATGGCCGGCTATATCAGCGTGACCAACCTGCTCAAGCAGGCCAGCAGCCAGGACGATCCCTTCGCCGACTGGTTCATGCTGCAACTCGAAGACAAGCTGCTGCAGGCGAAGGCTGATCTGCAGACATTGACCGAACAGGTCAGCCTGGTGGAGCGCGACCTGCCCACTCAGGTCGATGTCGGCGACAACCTCAATATCCATCCGGTGACCCTGCCGCTGTTCATCGGCAGTCAGCTGGGCTTTCTCGCCGTCTACCTGCTGACCGATTACGACACGTTAGTGCGGCGGGTACTGCTGGCGCACCACACCGCGTTGATTGGCCGGGGCGATATGGAGATCTGGATCGACCGCGGCGCGCACCTGCTGCGCAGCGTGTTCGGCCTGGCCCAGCGCTACCGCCTGGCCGGCGTCAGCCGCGACGACGTGGCGGCCAACAACGCCCGCGCGCGCGAAGCCGTCGACAAGTTCGGCTTACCCCCGCAAGACGTGCTCGAGGGCACGCGCCGCTCCCGCTTTGCTCCGCCCATTCTGCGCCAGGCGACAGATGCGAGTCTGGCCACACCACCGACTGAGATCGACGACGAGCCCCTGATCGCGCCACCGGTGCCCGAAGGCGGTGACGCATGACCCTGGCCGAAGCCATCGCACGGCGTCTTTCAACGGATGCCTATCGTCAGCTCGAACAGGGTGCCTCCCTAAAAGGCCTTTTAAAGCCTTTTAAGGGTAAGGGGGAGCTGCAGCAGTTCGCCGAATCGATCCTGCGCCTGCGTACCCAGGTCGCCGGCTTGATGGCGGGCATGCTGGCGATCGTGGCGCAGCCGCCCTTCTCGCTGCTGGACCTGCGGTTGGTGGTGCAGCACAGCGCAGCCGGGACGGATTTTCTGCGCTGGCGCAGCCGTGACTTCAGTCGCATGGGCGCCGAGGTGTGGAAGCAGGCGATGGAGCAGCCGCACCTGGCACCTGCCGTGCGCGAGGCGTTGCACCAGTTGGAGGTCAACCGCGTGGTGCTGAACCTACAAATGAGCAGCCTGCACTCACTGCACCGCCAGGCCTCGGCGTCCGCCAACCAGTTACTCGACGCCGAGGTCGCACTCGGCAGTTCCGTTTCCCCCCACCCGGAGTCAATCCCATGAGCACGTTATTTGTTGGCGAAGGCAACATCGGCAGCGTCCCCGAGTTTCAGGAGTTCAACACCAATCCCGAAGAGCCGCGTCGCCTGCTACGGCTCAATGTGTATTTCGACAACCCGGTCCCGCGTGACGGCAACTACGAGGACCGCGGTGGCTACTGGGCCCCGGTCGAGCTGTGGCACCGCGATGCCGAGCACTGGAGCACCCTTTTCCAAAAGGGCATGCGCATCCTGGTCGAGGGCCGCACGGTCAAAGAAGAGTGGGAGGACAGCGAGGACAACGCGCGGGTGACGTTCAAGGTAGAGGCCCGGCGCATTGGCATCCTGCCCCACCGTCTGGCGTCGGTGACCATGCGCGAGAAGCACCAGGACGGCGGCAAAGGCGACGGCACCAGCACTAGCCGCAAACCCGCGGGCAAGAAGAGCCCGCGCAAGTAGGGTGATGTTGTGGTACTCGGTGGACTGGCCGAGCCAGCATGCAGCTGGTTCAGAACGGCCATCCACCGAGCGCGGTACATGCCGCAAGGAGCGCTCAATGGCGCGATGATGACGCCAGTCTGCTATGGGCCAGCAGCAACGAGGCCTGCTCCAGGTGTTCATCCAAGGCACGGAACGCGCGCCAGTGTTCGGGACTTTCGCGCAGCCATTCCTCAAGCCGGATGCGAGCGTCAGGGTTGTCCGGCTCCAGGTGCGTGGCCAGCAACAACTCGTACGCCTTCAACTGCAGAGCCTCGGCCCCACCGTCCTTGCTTTCGTTCATGTCCCTACCCTCCACGAGAGTTGGCAACTGCACTTTATTAGGGTGATACGCCTCATAAGGTTGATAGTCAACTTTATGAGGCGTTCATATGCGCGGGTTGATGGTCAACCATATGGGTCGAATTGGAGAACGCCCCATTGCCCGCGAAGAAGCCTAGCCTACGCCATCATATTGGCCGCCAATTGGCCAAGGTCCGCACTGCCTGCAATCTGACGCAGGAAGAAGTGGGCGTGCAGCTGCACGTAACCGGCGAGGCCATTTCCCGTATGGAGCGGGGTCAGGTCGACTTGTCAGTAAGCAAGCTGCTGCGGTTGGCGGATATCTACCAATGCACGGCAGACGAACTGTTGCTGGCCGCGAGCAGCCGGCCTCTCGATCAAGGGCTGGTGATCGCTGAGCTGCTGCAAGACCTGAATGAAGCCGATCGGCTGTATGCCGTGGAGAATTTGCGCCAACTGGCCACTCACCTCGCCCGGCGCTGATCCGCGCACTCCAATCACGTTCCCCTCAGGCCGATCACTGAAGTGACTGGTGCCCATTCAGCTTTCCGCTGGCCTCGCCTTCCCACCCCGGCACGCTGTTGTGAACCGACTGGGAGTGCCTGCTCATGCGTCTGTTCATCTGTGAAAAACCTTCGCAAGCGCGCGATATCGCCCGCGTCCTCCAAGCCACACGACGCAGCGATGGCTGCCTGACGGGGTCCGGAGTAACGGTGACCTGGTGCGTGGGCCATCTGCTGGAGACCGCACCACCGGAAAGTTATGGTGATCGCTACAACCGCTGGACCTTGGAGGATCTGCCCATCATCCCCGAGCGGTGGCAGGTCGTTGTAAAGCCGAAGGTGGCCAAGCAGCTGAAGGTTATACAAGGTCTGCTGCAGTCATGCTCCGAGGTGGTAATCGCCACCGACGCTGATCGCGAGGGCGAGATGATTGCTCGCGAAATCATCGAGCATTGCCATTACCGTGGTCCGATTCAGCGTCTATGGTTGTCTGCCCTGGATGAAGGATCGATTCGCCGGGCTTTGGCCGCCCTGCGTCCGGGCGAGCAGACCCTGCCGCTGTATCACTGCGCGCTGGCGCGATGCCGCGCCGACTGGCTGATCGGCATCAACCTCAGCCGCCTGTTTACTCTGCTGGGCCGACGGGCCGGTTTTGACGGAATACTGCCGGTGGGCCGCGTACAAACACCGACGTTGCGCTTGGTGGTCGAGCGCGATCGCGCCATCGCCAGCTTTGTCGCCAAACCGTTCTGGACTGTTGACGCCACGTTGGAGGCCGACGGCACGCGCTTTCGCGCACGTTGGCAGCCCCCGCCGCAAGCCTGCGATGACAGCGGTCGTTGCTTCACTGAGACCGTCGTACAGGAGGCCGCCGCACGACTGGAGCAGCGAGCCTCGGCGCAGGTCTGCAGCGTCGACATCGAGGCCGTCCGCGAAGGTCCGCCTCTCCCCTTTGACTTGGGCACCCTGCAGGAAGTCTGTTCCGCCAAACTGGGCCTCGGCGTTCAAGAAACACTGGCCGCGGCGCAGGCGTTGTACGAGAACCATAAGGCCACAACCTACCCACGAACTGACTGCGGCTTCCTCCCCGAGAGCATGCTGGATGACGTACCCAAGGTACTGCGTGCCCTCGCCGCCGCGTCGCCGGCCCTGGCCCAGTGGTTGAATTCGGCTGACCCAGCACGACGGTCACGCGCCTGGAACACTGCCAAGATCACCGCCCACCACGGCATCATCCCCACCGCCGTGGTCATCGACCTGGCCCAGTTGTCCGAGCAGGAGCGCGCGGTCTATTCACTGATCCGTGGCCGCTACCTGGCCCAATTCCTCCCCGATCATGAATACCTGAAAAGCCAGGTACTGCTGCAGGCGGGTCAAGACCGTCTGATCGCCCGCGGCAAGCAGATCCAGGAGCGTGGCTGGAAAGCCGTGATCGACGAGCTCGGTGACAGCGATCGCCCAGAACCTAGCCAACCACTGCCCACGTTGTGCGAAAGCGCTGACATCACGCTGCTGGGCACTGCGGTCTCGGCCCTGCGGACCCAACCGCCGAAAGCCTTTACCGAAGGCACCCTGGTCAAAGCGATGAAGACCATTGCCAACCAGGTGGACGATCCGCGTCTCAAGCAGAAGCTCAAGGACAGTATCGGCATTGGTACCGAAGCCACCCGCGCGGCGATCATCCAAGGCTTGATTGATCACGGGTACCTGCAGAAAAAAAGACGCAGCCTGGCGGCATCGGCCGCCGCGCACACGCTGATCGAGGCCGTACCCCGGGAGGTCGCCGACCCTGTGCTGACCGCTCTCTGGGAGCAGGCGTTGGACCGTATCGAGTCGGGCCAACTCAGTGTCGATACCTTCCTGGCCAAACAGGCAGCATGGCTGACTCAGCTGGTGCAAAACCACCGCTCGCTCACGCTGCCGCTGCCCGCTCCCAAAGGCCCAAGTTGCCCGGTGTGTCGCAGTGCCATGCGCCAGCGCAAGGGCCGGACCGGAGACTTCTGGTCGTGCACGCGCTACCCGGACTGCAAGGGCACGAAGCCCGTGAAGACCAGCAAGCGCCCGGTCAGATCCAAGTAGCGGTGGCGCCAACGCTTGACGTTGACCAGCGGCGCTGCTGTAGTGGGACTGCCCATCGCCCCTGGCGATCCCAGACCGATTCGCTCCGGGCAGCTCGGTCAGACTCAATGAGTTCGGAGCCTTCTTCTCCGGCGTTCGCTACGCCCACTTCACGTGATCAGCGTCCGACTGAAGCGGATGACCCGCGCGGCTTGCTCCAGGCCGCAGGGGTCATCCGCTTCGGCGGCCATGCTCAGCCCCGGTGCCCGCCGGCGAAAGACTGGGCACCTTTTGTGCGCGGATGCGTGCCAGTTGGTTCCGACCCAGGCCACGACAAGGGTCGGTTGATTGCGCGGAACGACAGCTCTAGGTTTGCGATGACTGGGCTGTCCGGATACGAGTCAAAGGTGGTCCCTCTCCTCTTAGCCTGATGACCGTCGGGCTATTTTTTCGCCGCTGAAAATCCGCTGAAGACCACCCGCTTCCGCTCCGCCAGACCGCCTGCAATCCTCGGTTGACGCGCCTTTGGCAGCGTTTTATAGATGAGTTGCACGCCGCTGTCGTTGACAGCACCCAGGCAGCCAGGACCTTCAAGGCTGCGCCCGCTTCGGGTGGTTCTCCCCAAAGTGCGACTCGCGCTCGGCAGCTCGCACGGTCATCGACCCGTCGATGATGAGCGCCCACCACACCAATCACGTTTTTGCACCTCTCCCTTGCGGAACTCACCAGCCGCCAGGGCCGGTGGATGTCCGCGTTTCTGCTGAACAGGAGCTCCACCATGACTACTGCAAGCAATAACGGCCCCACCACTTACTTCAACCTGCACACCCAAGGCATCGGTTACCTGAACCGTATTCGCGAAGTCCCGGTCCGCCGTGGACAAGCGTTCATGGCCTGTGACATCGCGGCCTTGCACGGTGCCTCGGACGACGTCGAGTACACCCGCTTCGATTGCAAGGTCGCGAGCGGCGAAGCCGACCGGCTGATCCGTGAGCATCTGGAAGACGTCCGCGCGGAACGCAAGGTACTCATCGCGTTTCGCATCGGCGATCTTTGGGTCGATCCGTTCCTACACGAAAAAGGCGAACGCAAAGGGCAACCCGGCGCCAGCCTCAAAGGCCGATTGATCTTCATCGAGTGGATCAAGGTCGATGGCCAGTTCAGCTACCGTGCGCCCGCCCGCACCGACGCTACCGCCGCTGCTGAGGGGGCTGAGCACGCGGAGGCGGACGAAGATAAGGCAGACACTGACGGTGACTCCGATCAAAGTCAGCCAACTCCGACCGCCGCACGCAAACCCACCGCAGCCCGTCAGTCTGCCTGACGCAGTTTGACCACCGGCAAGAGGCGCTCACAAGAGCGCCTCTTGCTCATGCACGTCGGAGGTCGCCATGGAAAGCTTCTGGCTCTGTGAGGACTGCCTACAGGCGGTTGCCTACGACGACTTCAGCGCGCTGTCGCTCTACTACAGCGAGGCTGAAGTTGAACAACGCATCACCCATATGCGTACCGAACTGCAGGCCTTGCTGCCCCTGAGCGCCGATTTCGATCCGCACACCGGCGCAGGCATTCAGGCTTTTTCCACCCACCCGTGCGAGGGCTGCGATAGCCCGCTGCACGGTGCGCGTCATCGTTTTACACGGCTGTGACTCAGCTCTCTCATCTGCCCGGGGCACTCCCCCAGGGGGCGCTCCGCCTCCCACGAGGAATTGCCCATGAATACTGCTCAGAACCGCGTCGAGCGTCTCGACCCTGCATTGGCCCAACGAGCCCGCGAGGATGCGCTGCTGACCGAAGCGCTGGAGATGTTGGATCAACGTTATTTCCAGCGCGGCGAGCAACTGATCTCACCGTGCGATGCAGCGTCTTACCTGAAACTTCAGCTCGCACCCTATCACCACGAGGTGTTTGCCCTGCTCTGCCTGGACTCACAGCACCGCGTGCTCAGCTTCGACATCCTCTTCACCGGCAGCATCGACGGTGCCTCCGTATACCCGCGCCAGGTCGTCGTCAAGGCACTCGAGCACAACGCTGCTGCGGTGATTTTCAGCCACAACCACCCCTCCGGTTGCTCGGAACCGAGCGGCGCCGATCGGGTGCTCACCAATCGCCTGGTTGAAGCCTTGGCCTTGGTTGAAGTGCGTGTGCTGGACCACATTATCGTCGGTGAAGGCACGCCGTTGTCGCTGGCCGATTACGGCTGGATCTGACGATTTCCACCACCTTAGGGGTCACCGCCTGTACGGGGTGACCTTCGCATTTTGGAGCGTCATCATGTTCACTCTTCACAATCCCTTCCTCCGCGGTTTCCAGGACCTGAGCTACGAACGCGTGGTGCAGATCAGCTACGCCGACGATTGCCCACCCTGCTACCGATCCCTTCACCCTGCGCTGCATGACCTGCCGGATGACGGCATCAATTTCCAGCCGTGCCTGTTCGATGATGACTTCGCGGTGATCACCGACGGCGAAAGCGTGCCCGAGTTTGTCCGCATGCGGTGCCCTGCCGACGGCACCGTCAGCCAGGTGCTGTACCAGGTAACAGGGCTGCACCATGGCCGCCGGCGACACGTCAGCGATCTCCCCAGCGAGGAAGCTGCACAGCACTTGATCGAGCAACTGTCCTTTGCCACCGGGCATTACAGTCGCAGTTGGGAGATCTACAGCGCACACCTGCCTGCAGAAGAGTTCGAGTTTCTGCAGGTGTGCGCCTGGTGTCGTTCACCGTCCGGCTTCTTCGAGTGTTTCGTGCTGAGTAGCAACAACGCGGTGGGCTGCAAGCTGTACTCGACGCCCTGGCTCAAAAACATTGCCGCGGGCAGCAGCTACTGCAGCACCGAGGAAGTGATTGCACGTCTGTGTGCAGATCACGTGCCACCGGTGCTGCTGCGCCTGCTGTTGCTGGCCGGTGAGGCCGATACCCGCCTGCTGATCTTCGACCCTGATGCACCGCCGCTTTCCGAGTTACCCATGTTTGTCGAAGATTGACCTCAAGGCGCCTCCGGGCGCCTTTTTCATGGTGCGCCAGCATAATCCGGTCGGCGAAGTTCGATTTTTCAGTGGGGCGCGTGCTGGCTTTTCGCCAAGGTGACGGCATCTTTTGTCGAGACCTGGTCATGCATACCCCCACGTTATTATCGCTCGGATTGATGCTCACGTTGCTGGGCTGCAGCACGCCGCCAGCGGTGCACAGCCCTGCACCACCCGCACCAGCCCCGGCCCCAGTGGCCAAGGCAAAGTCCCCGGTACCCGCCTGGGTCCGCCAGGACCGCTACACCCTGGCCAGCACCCGGCCAACGCTGGAGCAGCGCCAACCGCTGTATCAGCTGATCAACGTCCAGATCGCCCCCGCGTTGCACGCGACGGTCGGTGAAGCGCTGCGCCACGTGCTGCAGCACTCGGGCTACTCACTCTGCCCCGAAAGTCCTGCCGTGGCGCGGTTGTTTCACCGCCCCTTGCCTGCCGTGCATCACGACCTCGGGCCGATCTCGCTGCTGGATGCCTTGACCATCATCGGCGGCCACGCCTGGCGACTCGCTATTGATCCGGTCGAGCGGAGCGTGTGCTACGCCCTGCGCCTGCCTACGCCCGAACCACCGTTTTCGACACTGGAGATCGCACCATGAAGGTTCACCATTTTCAGGCCTTGGTGATCGGCGCCCTATGCCTGGGTGCTGCCGTCCTCGCGGCCGAAACCTACAACCAGCACCAGCAACTGGCTGAACTGCAGACTGCCGCACGCAATGCACCGGCTGACCCTGGTCCGTCACTGCGTCACGACATGGGTGAAATGCGTACCACGCTGTCCACGCTGTCGTCACAAGTCGCGGCCCTGAAAGACGGCCAGCACCAGCACACCAGCGCACAGGCAACGCTCGGCCAGCAACTCGACGAGTTGGCGGCGTCCGTCAGGATCCTGCAAGCGGCCCCACCAGGACCGAGCAGCGCCGATCTGACCGCCCTGGCGCAACGCACGAGTGCGGCAGAAGCGGCACTCGAAAAGCTGTCGACCGCTCCTAAGGTGCCAGAAGCTACCGCCGCATCCCAATCTGCCTCCATCCGCGAAAAATCAAAAGCCAAGGCGCCGCAGCCGCCCTTCACCCTGCAGGGTATCGAGACGCGCGGCACCATCAGGTTCGTGACCGCATTGCCTGCCGGCACCCATGCACTGTCCACCGTACACCTGCTCCAGCCCGGTGACAGCTTGAACGGCTGGCAACTGCGGGCGATTCGCGAGGGCCAGGCCGTGTTCTACGTCCCCGGCCACGGCGATCGGACCCTGCCCATCCCATGAGGAGGTGAACGTGGATAGGTTTTCCGCGGTTGCGCTTATCCTGCTACCGGCTTACGTGTTCGCCGATCAGAGCTCGAGTGTCGTCAAGCATGTCGACGCTCAGGTGCAGTTGAGCGAACAGCCGCCGCTGGCACGGCAGGCGTCTGCAGCAGACCAGGCCAAGGCCTGGGGTCTGACGGATGACGAATGGGCCACCTTTGAGCGCCTGCAGACCGGCCCCCGCCATTACTGGTCGCCGCAACTTGACCCGCTCACCACCCTGGGTGTTGAAGCCAACTCGGATCAGGAGCGGCAGCGCTACGCCGAGCTGCAGGTCCGTCTGGAAGCCAAGCGTGCCGAGCGCGAACTGGCCTACCAGAAGGCCTACTCTGCGGCCTGGGCACGGCTGTTTCCAGGTCTGCAGCCCGTGCAGGGGATGAGCGATGATGCTGGTCCCTCAAACCGCAGCCGCACGGTGCTGTTCGTGGAAGACCACTGCACCGCCTGTGTGAGCAGCCTCCAGCAATGGCTACAGGCCGGTGCGCGGCTGGATGTGTATCTGGTCGGCAGCCAAGGCAACGACACGCGACTGCGCCAATGGGCGCAGAGCGCAGGCGTCACTGCCGCCCAAGTCAGTGGCGGCCAGGTCACCTTGAACCATGACCGCGGCCGCTGGTTTGCCCTGGGCGCCAGCCGCCCCCTGCCAGCCCGCTATCAGCAGGTGGACGGAAAATGGCAACGCATCGACTGATTCTCGCCCTAGCGATGGTCGGCGCCACCGCCGCTCACGCAGGTGTTTTGCCGCCGCCGGCGTATCAGTTGGCGGCCGCGCGCGCCGGCATCCCCGCCTCGGTGCTGTTCGCCATTGCCTTGCAGGAAAGTGGCACCCCACTGCACGGACAGCTCATGCCCTGGCCCTGGACCCTGAATGTCGCTGGGTCACCGCTGCGGTTTGCTCGACGCGACGAGGCGTGTGCCGCACTCAGAGAAGCACTCAGTCGCCACGATCCCAAGCGCATCGATGTCGGGCTGGGACAGACCAACCTGGGATATCACCCCGACCGCTACCCCAGCGCCTGCGATGCCCTTGATCCCCGCGCCAACCTCGCGGTCACCGCCGAGCTGTTGCGCGCGCACTATGCCGACACCGGTGACTGGGTTGTCGCCGCCGGCCGCTATTATCGGCCTGCCGGTGGTTATCCTGCGGCGCGCTATCGCCGTCAGTTCAGCCGTCACTGGCAGCGCGTCCAGCCCATCGCGACGGCACCCGGACGGACACAGCCATGAACCGTTTGCACTTGATAGCACTGCCCCTCTGCTGCTGGCTGTCGCTTGTCGCGAACGCTGAGCCTGGCAGTCCGCCCGACCCCAACACGCTGAATTGGGTGCTGCCGGTCCGGAGCACCCGACTCTCCCCTGGCGCCGTGCCGCCCAGGGCGTTGAGTCTTCAGGGCATGACACCACTGTTCCTAGTTGGGCAGGACGCTGCTTCCGTGGAGTGGCTGTCGCGGCACGCCCAGGCGCTACAAGAACTAGGTGCCAATGGGTTGGCGGTCGAGGTCGACGACGTGCGGGCGCTGCGTCGCATTCAGACGGCAGCGCCTGGGCTGAATGTCTGGCCAGTCAGTGGTGACGACATCGCCGAGCGGTTGGAGCTGGAGCACTACCCGGTGCTGATCACGCCCACCGGCCTGGAGCAGTGAGGGCACTTCATGGGCGAGCACGCGATGGAATCCCTGCTGCGCCCAGCGGTGGAGCTGTACACCGTGGGCATCTGCGCCGGCGCCGGTGCGCTGTGCCTGCATTCGCCCTGGGCCGTGGCACTATCGCCCGAGGTAGGAACAGGTATGGCCCTGGCGTACACCGCGTTCGGCTTGAAGCGGCTCAACGAGGCGCGGATCGTCCTGCGCTATCGGCGCAATATCCGCCGCCTGCCGCGCTACTCGCTGACCAGCCGGCAGATTCCGGTGAGCAGCAAGCGCCTGTTTATGGGCCGCGGCTTCCGCTGGAGCCGCCTGCACACGCAGCGCCTGCTCGAGGCTCAGGACCCGGCGCTGGCCCACTATGTCAATCAGTCGGCTGCCCACCAGTGGGCGCGACGGATGGAACGCCAGCTAGAGAAGGCTCCGCCAGGGCTGTCGCTGCTGCCCCGCCTGACCGCGTGGGACAGTCCGTTCAACCCGGTGCGTCCATTACCACCGGTGGGCGGCTCACCATTGCTGCACGGCGTCGAACCAAAAGAACAGGAAGCCAGCTTGCCCCTCGGAGAACGTGTCGGGCATACCCTGGTGCTGGGCACTACACGGGTGGGCAAGACTCGCCTGGCCGAGGTGTATGTTACCCAGGACATCCACCGACCGAGCCGGGAAGTAGTCATTGTCTTCGACCCCAAGGGCGATGCCGACCTGCTCAAGCGCATGTACGTCGAGGCCCGTCGTGCCGGCCGGGAGCATGAGTTCTATGTATTCCACCTAGGCTGGCCGGAAATCTCCGCACGCTACAACGCCATCGGCCGCTTCGGCCGCATCTCGGAAGTCGCTACACGGATCGCCGGCCAGCTGAGTGGCGAAGGCAACTCCGCAGCATTTCGCGAGTTCGCCTGGCGCTTCGTCAACATCATTGCCCGGGCGCTAATCGAGCTCGGCCGGCGTCCGGACTACCTGCAGATCCAGCGACACGTGGTGAACATCGATGCGCTATTCATCGAGTATGCCCAGCACTTCTTCGCCCGCCATGATCCGCTGGCCTGGGAAGCAATCGTGCAGATCGAAGGCCGCCTGAACGAGAAGAACATTCCGCGGCACATGGTTGGCCGGGAAAAGCGCGTCGTTGCCATCGAACAGTACCTGACCGCCAAGCGCATTTTCGACCCCGTCATGGACGGCCTGCGCTCGGCCGTGCGCTATGACCGCACCTACTTCGACAAGATCGTGGCCTCGCTGCTGCCACTGTTGGAAAAGCTCACCAGCGGCAAAACTGCGCAGCTGCTGGCCCCAAACTATTCCGACCTGGACGACCCCCGACCGATCTTCGACTGGCTGCAGGTCATCCGCAAACGCGGCATCGTCTATGTTGGCCTGGATGCGTTGTCGGATGCGGAAGTTGCCGCCGCCGTCGGTAACTCGATGTTCGCTGACCTGGTTTCCGTCGCCGGCCATATCTACAAGCACGGTATTGACCACGGTCTGCCAGGCTCCTCCAGCGCGGCAGACAAAGTGCCAATCAACCTGCACGCCGACGAGTTCAACGAACTGATGGGCGACGAGTTCATTCCGCTGATCAACAAGGGCGGCGGTGCCGGCATCCAGGTTACCGCCTACACCCAGACCTTGAGCGACATCGAGGCACGTATCGGCAACCGGGCCAAGGCTGGCCAGGTCATCGGGAACTTCAACACCTTGCAGATGCTGCGTGTGCGGGAAACCGCCACGGCTGAACTGCTGACAAATCAGTTACCCAAGGTCAACGTGCAGACACGCACCCTGGTCTCCGGGGCGACGGACACCGCCGATCCGGATGCCCGTACCGACTTCACCTCGTCCTCGCAGGATCGCGTCACCACCACTGCAGTACCTCTGATCGAACCTGCGCATATCATCGCCCTACCCAAGGGCCAGATGTTCTCGTTCCAGGAAGGCGGACAACTGTGGAAGGTCCGCATGCCACTACCAAAACCGGCCAACGATGATGAGATGCCAGCAGATCTGCAGACCCTGGCCGCGCGCATGCGTGAGTCCTATAACGCCAATGCGGGGAGTTGGTGGAGTAGCGCAGGAGGTGCACCGACGACCGATTTCGATCCCGAGATGATTCCACCAGGGCGCAGGCAAGCGCCGTAAGCGACCTAGTACTGCGGAAACCCCCTATGCCGACCACTCCAGCCAGCCAACCTCATTCGCAAAGAAGTCCGGGGCTGTTCTTCGGCACGCTTGAGCTTTGTCTGCGGCTGCTCGGTTTGCTGTTCGCCTCGCTGATCCTCTCCATCATCCTGGAGTTTGTGGGCATGCTGTGGTTCTGGCCCGAGCAGGGCTGGCATCACAGCCATGCCATGTGGCTCAGTGAGCTGGGATGGCTCAGTGATCACTTCAAAAACTCGCTGCTCGTGGAGGAACCCGCGCAAGCTACCGCCAAAGTCCTTCAGCACCTGAACGAATGGGTCGTGGTTCGCTCTGGCTGGGCGCACTCAGACACGCAGCTGAAGCTCTTAAGTCAAGAAATGTCGGTGCAGGGCCAGTTTGCTCAAGCGTACGTTGTGGTGCAGGACTACCTATTGGCTGCCCTGTTCACCGTTTTTACCTTCGTGGTGCGCCTGGCCGTCCTCACCCTCGCCATGCCCCTTTCCCTACTAGCGGTGATCACCGGCGCTGTCGATGGTTTGATGCGCCGTGATCTTCGCAAATTCAGCGCCGATCGCGAGAGCAGCTTTGTCTACCACCGAGCGAAACGGACATTGTTGCCATTGATGGTAAGCCCTTGGGTGATCTACCTCACTTTCCCCACTTCAGTGAATCCCATTTGGGTACTATTACCATGCGCTGCACTGCAAGGGTGGATGGTGGCGATCACTGCTACTACTTTCAAAAAATACCTTTAAAAATTTCCAATATAGATAGAGAGCTGCCCGTGCATGCCCTCGGATTAGCTCGATGCTTAAATCTGTTCATCTTGGATTTTCTCCAACTTTGCGATCGAGCGCCGCCAGGGCGGCCCTCGATCGCAAAATCAATGATGGTAAAACGTGAGCGTCCGCTCAGGGCAAAAGTGCCGTTTACGCATGACCGCAATCGACCCAGTGTATGCACGGGAAATGGACAGTGGGTTTTCCAGACGCCATAGTCCCAACTTGCACATCACCCATGTAATTCAAGCAGAAAGTCTCAGCCCTGAGCGAACTGGGCGAAAATATCCGCAAGTTGCGCAAAGTGCTAACCAAGGCCCAAGCTCAAGTCGCAGCTGCCACGTGCCGTTCAATCAGATTCATCAACCAGTTGGGACGGCGCCATGCAGAAATACTGTTCTCGGACTTGAACAACATCGCTTATCCACCAAACACGGCACCGTGGACGAAAATCTTGTCGTCAGAAGCGAATTGACCATCTGGATGGCTACTTTCATGTTCGAGGTCCCTGGACGCCCGAACCTATCGATCAACTGCGGCGACTCATGGATTGCGTGTCCGTCCGTCAGCAATGAGCAAGGCCCGAAGCGCCCGACGCTTCAGACCTTGGTGAGCCCGGCGCTAAGTCACGCCGTTTGCAAATGGGTATAGGTGGACAGGAATTTGCCGTACTTGTAGTTACCGCAGGTGTAGGGTTGATACTTGGCGGGATTCGCCGCCGAAACGCAGGTTGGCACGGGCTCGACCACTGCGTCATAGTCCATGTCGATGAAAAACGGAATCGAGTAGCGGGCCTTCCCGGTGGTGTTGATCACCCGGTGAAACGTGGCGGGATAGCGGTCATTGGTCAAGGTCTGTACCAAGTCGCCGATGTTGACGACGAAGGTATCTTCCACCGGCGGGGCGCTGACCCAGTCGCCATCACGATTCTGCACTTGCAGGCCGCCGATGTTGTCCTGATGCAGGATGGTTAGGAAGCCATAATCGGTGTGCGCTCCGGTACCCAGTTCGCCCAGCGAAAGCGGCCCCTGTTGCGGCGGGTAGTAGTTCAAACGGTGAATGGTAATGGGTTTGCGCTGCAGCTTTTCAAAGTAATCCGCAGGTAGATCGAGACTGAGGGCGATTGCGCTGATCAGTTTGCGGGCCAGTCGCATCATGTGCTCATGGTAAAGCTCGAACACTTCGCGAAAACCTCCGATGGAGGCCGGGATCGGGTTGGGGCCGAAGAAACGCGACACCTCATCATAGTGTTTGCCCAGGTCGTAGCATTCCTTGCGATCCCGAGTATTCAGCGGATCGGCATTCTCCGTATACATCGGGATATACCCGCGGAAAACTTCGCCGTGATGGACGATGCTGAGCTTTTCCTTTTCCTCATAGGGCAACGCGAACAACTCCGCCGTCAGCCGGTAGGTGTCTTCGATCAGGCTTTTTGGCACCCCATGGTTCTTGATGTAGAGAAAGCCGATGTTCTCGCAGATATGCCCTATTTCCTTGGCCACCGTCTGGCAGTCCGTGCCGTCCAGCAGCGTCGTCAAATCGACAACCGGGATCTCGTGAAACGAAGTGGTCTTACTGTTCAAGCTCCGATTAACACTGCTGCGCATACCAATACCCTCTTTTTATTAGAGATGGCTGATCGATGACTTGGAAGTGTTCACATGCTTGCCCGGCTTTTCATCGCTGCGCCCTTGAACCACGCGGCGATGAGCAGAGATTGGTATCTCTAGACACACGTGTCAAGTAAAAAGTACACATGTGTACTGATGTATCATATAAGCCCTTGATTCAAGACAAGAAATACTTGTGGCATAAGTGATTGCGACTTGGGCAGTGTATGCTCGGGGCAGTGTTGAGCCTGCGAGCGTCTGCGGCGCCGTATCGTTCCGATCGATGCGCAGCCCGGACCCACGCTTAAGTTGAGGTACAGATGGCACACCAAAGCAGAAACAACGAAGTTGAAGGCGCGCCTCGTGGAACGGCCGATGCCTGGCTCTCGGGGGCGTTCGAGCTGTTCCTGGAGTCAGGTATCGACTCGGTGCGGATCCTTCCGCTGGCCAAGAAACTGGGCCAGTCGCGCACCAGCTTCTATTGGTTTTTCCAGGACCGGGAGGCCCTGCTGGAGGCATTGGTAGGGCGCTGGCGGGAGAAAAATACCGGCAGTATCGTCAGGCAGGCGGGGGCCTATGCCGACACCCTCCAGGAGGCGGTGCTCAATGTTACCGACTGCTGGTTCGATCAGGGCATATTCGATGCCCGCCTTGAGTTCGCCATGCGCAGCTGGGCACTGCAGTCAGCCCCCATCTCAACCGAAATCAAAACTGCGGATGCTCAACGCATCGCGGCGATCGCCGAGATGTTCAGTCGCTTCGGCATCGCGGACGTTACGGCTGATGTCTCTTCACGCGGGCTCTACCTGATCCAGATTGGGTATATTTCCATGCAGACCTGCGAAGACATTCACATCAGAATGAAACGGCTCCCCGAGTATGTGAGGCTGCTGACTCAGAACCCACCATTGCAGAAGGAAATGGACAGGTTTCATGCTCGTCATGGGTACGTGCCCAACTAAACATCGCCATTACTATGGATGGGCCAAAACACAATCGCCCAAGTCGGGCAAGTGTGTGGGACAACCCCTGCTTGTGGTTCTGACGGTGGCTGGCAACCGCCCTGACGGTACGATAAAACCGAACCCTCTACATTCCCTTTAGCGCATGCCAACGCCAGCCTAACTGATCATGGTGAAGACCAGTCACTCAGCTGGATTTCACCATGATGCTTTCCCCCTACCCCTTACTCATAACGTGCTTGGTTGCCATCACGGCCGCCGCACAAGATGGGCGTGAGCGCTCGGACCTCGGCCTCATGCAGCGGCAGATAGATGCCATCGAGCTGTTGGCTGATAGAGCACATAACAGCGCTGCCGACGCTGATCGAGCTCGTTATCGCTTCGACTACCCCAAGTTGACTGCGGACTTGGAACGTGTGCGTCACGGGATCAGCAACTATCTGTCGCCCTCACGCGCGCAGCCGGCCGATCTAGTCGAGCTGGCCGGTGATTATCGAGCCAAAGCGCCCTACTCGAGCCCGTCCAATGAGCATGACTGACGCCCAACTCAGCGCGTTCTCTGCCGTTGCTGGGTTTACCCCGCAGCTCAGTTCGGTGCTGTGGCGCTCCTCGGTTTTGGTGCTCGCGTTGCTCTGGTGCAGCTGGGCCCTGTGGACCGGTTACCGCGGTTGGGCCGCCGGCAACCTCAATTTCGGCGCATTGGGTGGTAGCACACTGCGCCTGGCCCTCGTCCTGATCGTGTTGATGTTTTTCATGTTGTCGTAATTTGGAGGCCTTGCCATGAACCTCTCCCGCCATTGCCACCGCCCGCTTCTTCTGCTGCGGGATACCTGTTCAAAAGCCCTGTTCGGCGGTCTGTTTTTGCTGAGTTCGACGTTCGCCTGGGCCGACCTGCCGACAATGGAGGCACCTTCTCGCGGCGAGGGTTCGGGCCTGATCGATACGATCAAGAATTACGCCTACGACGGCGGCATCCTGCTCGGCCTGCTGATCGCTACCCTCGCCTTTCTGGGTGTGGCCTGGCATTCGCTCACGGTCTACGCGGACGTGCAGAATCAGCGCAAGACCTGGAAGGACCTCGGTGCCGTGGTCGGCGTTGGCGCGCTGCTTGTGGTAGTGATCCTGTGGTTCCTCACCAAAGCCGCGACGATTCTGTGAGGCCACTATGTCCGACGCCCCTACCACCCTGCCTGACGGCACGCTGACCTTCCTCCCCGAACGCCTCAATCGTGATCCGGCCGTGCTGCGCGGCCTCACCAACGACGAGATGTGGGTCGCGTTGATGGTCGGCGCCGCACTGGGTGTGATCCTCGGTGCGCCGCTGGCGCTGGCCACCGCCTCCATCGCGACTCTACCCACCTGCATGTTCTTGTGCATGGCGTTGGTGTTGCTCGGCGGCGGCAGGCTGCTGCGCCGGGCCAAGCGTGCCCGCCCCGAAACCTGGTTGTACCGGCGGCTCCAGTGGCACCTGGCGGTGCACTGGGGCATCGGTACCCAGCAACTGATCCTGCATTCGGGGCCGTGGACCGTGCGCCGGACTAGCCGGCATAAGAGGGCCAACCCATGAGCCGCTTCCGCAACAAGGTGGATGCGCAGCAGGCGCACATTTTCAGCCTGCGGATGGCTGTGGCAACCTTGGCGCTGCTGTGCTGCGGGCTGTGGTACGGCTGGCAGGCCTCGCCCTCCGAACTCACCATTCACGTACCGCCTGATCTGCGTTCGGGCAGTACGCGCAAGTGGTGGGATGTACCGCCGGAAAACATCTATGCCTTCGCCCTGTACATCTTCGGCCAACTCAACCGCTGGCCCACCGACGGTGAGGTCGACTACCACCGTGCAATCTTTGCCCTGCAGCCCTACCTGACGCCCGCGTGCAAGGCGTTCTTCGAAGGTGACTTCGAATACCGCAAGGCCGCCGGCGAACTGCGTGGCCGGGTGCGAGGGGTTTACGAAGTGCTCGGCCGTGGCTACAGCGACGACCCCGACCTGCGCGTGAAGCAGCTGGATAAGCACAGCTGGATGGTCAAGCTCGACCTCAACGCCGACGAGTACTACGCCGCCGAGCCGGTAAAACGCGTGGTCGTGCGCTATCCGCTGCGGGTGGTGCGCTTCGACGTCGACCCTGAACGCAATAAGTGGGGCCTGGCCCTGGACTGCTACGAAGGCACACCGCAGAAGCTGACGCTGCCGGGAGGTGCGTGATGGTACGTGTCTTGATCTTGATTCTGGTGACAGCCACTGGCTGGTGTACAGCGGTCGGCGCAGTCGAAGTCAAATATTGGGACCGCCTACCCTTGGCCGTTCCGCTCACGGTGGGCGAAGAGCGGGTCTTAATACTGGATGAGGACGTTCGCGTCGGGCTGCCCAATGCGATCGCCGGCAAACTGCGCGTGCAGTCGGTCGGCGGTACGATCTACCTGCGCGCCGCCGAAGCACTCCCCCCTACCCGGCTGCAACTGCAGTCGGTGAAGACGGGCGACATCATCCTGATCGATATCGAGACGCTCGAAGGCAGCGAGTCACTGGAGCCGGTCAAGATCGTGGCCCAGATTCAGGCGCCGGATGTGCAAACCGAGAAGGATGCCGCACCCGCAGCGACGCCGGTACCGGTGGTGCTTACCCGTTATGCCGCGCAGAACCTCTACGCGCCTCTTCGTACAGTGGCGCCATTGCCTGGTGTACGGCGTGTGCCGCTGAGCGACTCCATCGCATTCAGCACCTTGCTGCCCACCGAGCGGGTTTCGATCAAGGCCCTTGCTGCGTGGCGGTTGGGTGATTACTGGGTAACGGCGGTAAAGATTGTGAACCGCGGCCCCGGCAAGGTCGTGCTGGACCCGCGTCACCTGCAGGCCACGCTGTACGCCGCAACGTTCCAACATGCGGATCTCGGCCTCGCCGGTACGCCTGAAGACACCACCGTGGCCTATCTCGTCACCCGCGGAAGCGATCTGAAGCACGCGCTGCTGTTGCCCCCGCCAACCTCGGAGGCTGCCGATCATGAAAGCTAACGGCCTGCTGAAGTGGCTGGTACCCGGAGTCCTGCTAGGCATCGTGCTGATCATCGGCAAATCTTGGATGACCACGCCGGACGGCCAGCCCGCGCACGATCCGGACAAAACCACGCTCAGCGCGGAACAGGCCAAGGCCTTGGGCATCGCGGGCGACACCCCACGCGACACCGTGGCCACGCTGATCGGCCAGGTCAAGGCGATGCGCAGCGAGATGCAGACGCTGAAGAAAGGCAACGATGCGCTGCAGACCGAAAACAACCGGCTGCGCACCCGCGAAGGCAATATCGACACGCGCATACAGAGCACCTTGAGCAGCGTCACCCAACAGGTCACCGAGCAGCGCCAGCAGGCCAACGATGCCCGGCAGAAGGCTGAGCAGCAGCACCGCGAAACCCAGGGCCTGCTGTCCAGGCTCAAGGACCAGCTCACCAGCAAGCCGGCCGCGAAGTCGGATGTCCCCGCAGGTTTTGGCCTTGAGCCAGGCGACGAGCAACAGTTTTCGGGGGCTCAGCAGCCGGCTGACGCGATACAGTGGATCGAACCGTCGAATGCGCGCGCCGGCCAGGACGACGCCAGCAAAGCTGACGGTCCGCTGTCATCGCTGACGTCGACGTTCAAGGACCTGCACGGCCTGGACAACAACGCCATTGATCGTGGCCAGGACCGCTTGCGTGCCGTCGCCAAAGGCGAGCGTGACTTGGAGAATGCCCAGGACCGCGCCGAGGGCGCCAGGCCCGTCTACACCCTCCCTGAAAACTCGACGCTGATGGGCTCGATCGCCATGACCGCGCTCATTGGCCGGGTCCCGGTAGACGGCACCGTGAACGACCCCTATCCGTTCAAGGTCCTGGTGGGCCCGGACAACCTTACCGCCAATGGCATCGACCTGCCAGACGTGGTCGGCGCGGTCATGAGCGGCACCGCCGCCGGCGACTGGACGTTGTCCTGCGTGCGCGGCCAGGTCGAGTCGATCACTTTTGTCTTCAGCGACGGGACCGTCCGCACGGTGCCACAGCCGCAGAAGGTCGTCAGCCGCAATCGCAGCAGCACCCAGACCTCGGACACCGAAAAAATCCGCGGCGGGCTGGGCTACATCTCCGATCCCTACGGCATTCCCTGCATTTCTGGGGAGCGCCGCTCCAACGCCCAGCAATACCTGGGCAGCCAGAGCCTGATCACCGCGGCCGGTGCTGGCTTCGCCGCGGCCCTGGGCAGCGAGCAGACCAACACTTCGTTCATCAACTCGGCCGGTGGCAGCCTGGGCCTGACCCAGAACAGCGGTAACAGCGCGCTTAACTCGGTTATCAGCGGTGGCATTGGCGATATCCGTGAGTGGATTAACAAGCTCTATGGCGAAGCCTTTGCCGCCATCTACGTGCCGCCCGGGGCCAAGGTAGCCTTGCACCTGGATCACGAGATCAGCATCGACTACGAGCCGAAAGGCCGGAGAGTGAACCATGAAAGCCCATCCGTTTCGGTACTGGATCTGGATTAGTCTGCTGCTCGCCCTGCACCTGGGCGGCTGCTCCACCAGCAAGGAGGAAATGTTGCCCCATGGCGATCAAACCATGCTGGACATCTGGAACGGCGGTGGCTCCGTCGGTTCCCAGCAGCAGTTGCAGGAAGCGCGTGGTGAATTGCGCCGTCCAGTGCTCGACCCTGAGCGCCTGATCAACGACCAAAGCGCTTACACGCGCACCGCCGCCAACGAGATCCGCGCCCAGTTCCCGCGACTGCCCAATCCGGACCTGGTCATGTACGTGTACCCGCACCTGGCCGGTACCCAGCAGACCCCGGTGCCAGGCTACTCGACGGTGTTCCCGCTGTACGAGAAGGTCCAGTACGCGCTGCCCGGCGAACGCCTGGACGATCTGTGATGGCCGATGACGCAAGTCGCCACCCGCCACGCTGGAAGCCCTGGCGCGCGGCACAACGCCGGCGCGCGACGCTTGCCGACGAGGCCGCCCAGTATGCGCACAATCCCAGCTTTGCCGATCACCTGCCTTGGGTCGAATACCTCGAGGACGAGCAGTGCTTTCTGCTCGACGACAACCGCTCGGTGGGCGCGGTGTTCGAGCTGCAGCCGATCGGTACCGAGGGCCGTGAGCCCGAGTGGTTGATGGCGGCCCGCGACGCCCTAGAAAATGCGTTGCAGGACAGCTTCGACGAACGGGACCAGGCGCCCTGGGTGGTGCAGTTCTTCTGCCAGGACGACAGTGACTTTGCCCCGTACCTTGATCGCCTCGAGCGCTATATCGCGCCGAGGGCTCGCGGCACACCATTTACCCAGGCCTTCCTCGCTTCGATGCAACGTCACCTCGACGCCATTGCTAAACCGGGTGGGCTGTTCGACGACCATGTCGTGTCCCACCTGCCTTGGCGCGGCAGCAATCGACGGATTCGACTGGTGGCCTACCGCTGGCTCGGGGAGCAGGCCGATGATGATGGGCAGAGCCCGAGTCAGCTACTGAGCCGCACCAGCGAGCGCTTGGTGGCCTCGCTGCAGGCGTGCGGGGTCAACCCTCGACGGTTAAACGGCCGCGACTTCTATGCCTGGTTGCTGCCGTGGTTCAACCCGGCGCCGGCGCTCAGCGGCGAATCCCCCGCGGCGTTCTATCGACGCGTGCCCTATCCGGAGACGGATGACGGCGAGGACCTGCCGCTGCCGTTCGACCATGATTTTGCCGAGCGGCTGTTCTTCCAAGAACCGCGCTCCGATAGCGAACAAGGCCTCTGGTACTTCGATCAACAGCCCCATGCGGTGATGGTGGTCGACAAGCTGCGCAGGCCGCCGCATATCGGCCAGCTGACCGGCGAAACGCGTAAAGGCGAGGCGTTGAACGCCTTGTTCGATCAGTTGCCCGAGCAGGCGGTGATGAGCCTGACCCTGGTGATCACGCCTCAGGATGTGCTGGAGGAGCAGCTCAACCGTCTGGCGCGCAAAGCCATCGGCGAAAACCTCGCCTCAACCCAGACCCGCCAGGACGTGGAGGAAGCGCGCGCGCTGATTGGGCGCCAGCACAAGCTGTACCGCGGCACGCTGGCGTTGTACCTGCGCGGTGCGGATGAACAGCAGCTGCGCCAGCGCTCGATTCAGGCCGCCAACGTACTGCTCGGCGCCGGCCTGCAGCCGGTACGCGAGGGCGACGAAGTGGCAGCCTGCAACAGCTACCTGCGCTGGCTGCCGATGGTCTATAACCCGGCACGAGACACGCGCAACTGGTACACCCGCCTGTTGTTCGCCCAGCACGTCGCCAACCTGTTGCCGCTGTGGGGGCGCAGCATCGGTACCGGCAATCCAGGCGTCACCTTCTTCAACCGTGGGGGTGCACCGCTGTCGTTTGACCCGTTGTCCCGTTTCGACCGCTCGATGAATGGCCACCTGCTGCTGTTCGGTCCGACCGGCGCCGGCAAATCGGCCACCCTGGTCTCGATTTTGATGCAGGTCATGGCCGTGTACCGGCCGAGGCTGTTCATCGTTGAAGCGGGCAACTCCTTTGGCCTGCAGGGCGACTACTTCGCCACGCTGGGCTTGTCCGTCAACAAGGTCCAGCTCAAACCCGGCAGTGGCTTAAGCCTGGCGCCGTTTGCCGATGCCCGTCGGCTGATCGAGCACCCGGACCAGGTGGCTAGCCTGTCGACCGAAGACCTGGATGAAAACGCGCCGGACAGTGATGAGCAGCGCGATGTGCTGGGCGAATTGGAGATCACCGCACGGCTGATGATCACCGGTGGTGAAGCGAAGGAAGAGGCACGCCTGACCCGCGCGGATCGCAGCCTGATTCGCGAGTGCATCCTCGATGCCGCCCAGCACTGCGCCGCGACCGACCAACAGGTACTCACGCGGCATGTCCGCGATGCCCTGCGTCAAGTCGCCAGCGACGCCCATTTGCCTGACAAACGCCGGGAGCGCGCCCAGGAGATGGCCGAGTCCATCGACCTGTTCTGCCAAGGTTTCGAGGGCGCCCTGTTTGACCGGCCCGGCACGCCCTGGCCTGAGAGCGATGTGACGATTGTCGACCTCGCCACCTACGCCCGTGAGGGTTACGAGGCGCAGATGTCAATCAGCTACATCAGCCTGATGAACACGGTGAACAACCTGGCCGAGCGCGACCAGTACCTCGGGCGTCCGATCATCATGGTCACCGACGAGGGTCACATCATTACCAAGAACCCGCTGTTGGCCCCCTTTGTGGTCAAGGGCACGAAGATGTGGCGCAAGCTGGGCGCCTGGTTCTGGCTGGCCACGCAGAACCTGGCCGACTTCCCCGACGCGGCGCAGACCATGCTCAACATGATCGAGTGGTGGATCTGCCTGAACATGCCGCCGGCGGAAATCGAGGAAATCGCTCGCTTCAAGAAACTCACTCCTGCGCAGAAGGCGCTGCTGCTCTCCGCGAGCAAGGCATCGGGCAAGTACACCGAGGGCGTGGTCCTGTCGAAGAATCTGGAGACACTGTTCCGCGCGGTGCCGCCGAGCCTGTACCTCGCTCTGGCCATGACCGAGCCCGAGGAAAAAGCCCAGCGCTGGCGATTGATGGAGGAGCACCAGCAGTCCGAGCTGGAGGCCGCCCTGCAGGTCGCGGCCGACATCGATCGCCTGCGCGGCATGTTGTGACCGATACCGCCAGGACTGTTCGCAACCCCTTAGTTCAGCAAATAATCGACAAGAGCACATTTGTACTCTTTCGGTATTTTGCCTGACTCGCTCTGCCAAATCTGCAGCCAGACCAAATCGATAAACCCGGGCTCAGTTTGTCTCCCCTCCTCCAGTGCCGGATCCGGGATGCTGAAACCTGGCGCATGGATGCACACCGCCGCCACCTGCCGAGCGTTGCCCATGAACGTGACCGCCTCCACCCAATGCAGATCACCGAAGCCCAGGAAGGCCGGCCGAAGTTGTGCCTTCACAGCGGCGGTTCTGCTCCTCGCCACCGAGCAGTGCCTGGCACTGACCACTCCGACCATCATCGACTCCGTCACTTCGCTGCAGTGCCTGGAGTACCGGGTCGTCGGGATCTGCTACTGGCTGCTGTGCACGCCGTTCGGCTGCACGGTGCGAACCTCGCCGAAGATCCGGCATTTCATTCCCGAGCTGGTGGTGTCGAGTTACACCGACACCGGGGGCAGCCCCTGGAGCGAGATGTCGGCACTTTCGACACCGACGCCAGGGTCACAAGGGGGTGGCAATCTGATCACGCCTTCCCCGCAGCGCGATAACCTGCCACGGTTCAAGAATGTCGACGGTATCGGGCACCCTGGCGGAGCTGCCCTTACCGCCCTGGCGCATACGTTCGGCTATGCCTGCCCAAGCGGTGCCGTGCCGTTTACACCCTATTACCTCAGTACCCTCGACCCGCTGGCGTGGCGCCAGGCCATTCCCGAATCCGTCTACCCGCAAGCACTGGTTCCGGGAGTGCGCGAGATCGGTAACCAGGCACTCGGCGACATGTGGGGTAGCGTCTACCCACGCCACGGTTTTCTGGTGCAGCCCGACGATTTCAAGGCGGCTGCCGTGATGGCTCAGCGCGCCAGCGACTTCATCACCCGCGTCGGCCAGCCGCATGTCTATCTACCGCTGCAGCCGATGCCGGCTCCCGGCTATTGGCCGCCGCAGCCGGTGATGGAGAACAACGTCAACAACCACCGCTGGCAGTTACTCACCCCAGTAATTCAGAACACCTGCGCCATCTTTCCCAGCCCAGCGATCCAAAGCGCCGACGGCGCCTATGCCTGGTCGCTGTGGCGGCCGTACCGCTGCTGCCAGCGCATGGGCCAGACCTTCCTGTTCAGCATCGATTTTGACGGAGGCCAATGATGAAGACCCTCTCGCTCGGATTGCTGTGCTTCCTCGTCTATGCCATGGGCCACGCCGCCGAGAATGGCTACCACCTTGGTGACCAGGCACCGGTCCTGGACGACCGGGTGATGTACACCATCGGCGGCGGTTCAGCGGCAGGAGCGCCCTCCTCGCTCTATCGACCCAATGGGATTGGCGTGGGCATGTCTTGGCGCGCCAACATGATGTGCGGAAACATGAACCTCTCGAACACCCTGCAGAACCAACTCAATGGCGCCACCCAGGGTTTCCAGCAGATCATGGGCAACGTCATCCAGAACGCCACGCAGGCCGTCATGTCGCTGCCGGCGATGATCATCCAACGCGCCAATCCCGGGTTGTATGAGCTGCTGAGCAATGGTGTTCTGCAGGGACGGATAGACTTTGATCGCTCCAAGCTCACCTGCCAGGCAATGGCGGCGAAGATGGCCGACAAGGTCGACCAGGCCGGCTGGGGTGCGCTGGCGCAGAACCAGGAGATGCAGCACAACCTCGAGCAGTCCGGCGGTGACGCTGTGACGGCGGTGAAGGACACCGAATCAAACAACGGCAACAACGGTGTCAGCTGGGTCGGCGGGCAGAAAGCCGGTGGCAACGGCCAGCAACCCATCCGGGTGACGTCGGACGTGGTCAAAGCCGGCTACAACCTGCTGCACAACCGGGCGGTCGAGGATACCTCGGCTCTGGGTTCGGCTTGCCAGAATGGCGCAATCTGCCAAGCCTGGTCGAGCCCCGAGGAAGCCTCCGAGTGGGCGACGCGTGTGCTCGGGGAAACCGAGGTTCAGACCTGCGACGATTGCGAGACGCTGCGGGTAACTGCCGGTACCGGGCTGTCGCCGCTGATCCAGGAAACCTACACGGAAAATCTTGAAGGCTTGCAACGCATGGTCTCAGGCGCCGAGCAGCCGACACCGGAGAACCTAGGCAAGGTCTCCAGCCCATTGTTGCAGGTATCCCGCGGTGTCATCGAGGGGCTGCGCGACGACCCCGACCAGAACCTGTTAACCCGACGCCTGGCCAGCGAGACCGCGCTATCGAGTGTGATCTACAAAGCGATGCTGTTACAGCGCACGCTGTTTGCCGGCAGCCACGAGCCGAACGTGGCTTCGGCGCAGCCCGCCACCACCGCCCTCAACGGCAACGTCGAAACCCTCGAGCGCGAGATCCGCCTGCTGCAAACCGAGCTGCAGGTACGCCAGGCGCTGGCCACCAATACCGCCAGCCTGGTCCTCGATCGCCACGCCGGCGGTGCAGACGCCTCGCGTAGCATCGATCAGCGCGATCCGGAGCCGGATCGCCTGCGCCGAGCCGAACAGGAGAGGAGCACGCCATGATCTCGTTTGGGGTGAGGTCCACGCTCGGGCGTGCACTGATGATACTCGGTGCCATGCTGGGCATTTTGTTGATTGCTTGGATGGAGCTGCATCTGTCCGTGACCCAGTTGCATTGGCTCGAACCAGGGCGAGGGACAGCGTACTACTTCGCGTGCTGGCGCGCGCTCTTGTACACCCTGATGTTCGCCGGTTGGGCCGCAGCGTTGCGCAGACGATCTTCGCCCGCAGATCAGCAACGGCTGAAGCGCCTGGGCTTAATCGGCTTCAGCTCGATCATCCTGGTCGAACTGTCTCGCGTGTGAGGTGCAGAAATGAACATGAGCACCAACAGCTACCTCGAGTACTACCTGACGCTGCTGGCCTGGATCATCAACAACGGCATCTGGAACACGCTGGCAGACACCGGGCTGTTCGCCGCTCCGTTCGGCGCGATCATCCTGCAGGAATGGCTGTCGGCCCGCCAACAGGGTGCCGACGAGGGCAACAAGGGGCTGTTGTCGATCCCTCGCGTCGAGAACCGGTTGTGGATGAGCTACGTGGTCATATTGTTTGGCTGCATGCCGTTCTTTCCGCTGAACCTGTCCTCCGTGAGCTTTGACGATGCGGCGAGCCAGCGGTGTGGCGTGTCCATGGCCAAACCTGCGGATACGGCTTGGGGCACCACCTTCAACACCATCGGCGAGAAGTCAGCGAATGTCCCGGTGTGGTGGTTCCTAGTGCATACCATGAGCAAAGGCATTACCGCCGCCGCGACCGCGTCGATCCCCTGCACACCTGACATCCGTGCGATGCGTATGGAGATCGACAGCTCGCGGATCAACGACCAGGTACTGCTGCAGGAGGTCGCCGACTTCACCCGGGACTGCTACGGCTTTTCGCGCTCACGGCTCTTTACCAATCGGCCCGAACTCGACGAAGCGCAGAGCTACGACGCGTCCTGGATAGGCTCGACCTACCTGCTCGATACACCGGGTTACTACGATACCGATCGCTCACGAATGCCCAGGGTCGATTGGCCATACGACGAGACGAGAGATACCTCGCTGCCTCAGCTCGACAACGGTGCTGGTTATCCCACCTGCAAGCAGTGGTGGAGCGATGGCACGATCGGACTGCGAGACCGCTTGGTGGCCGAGGTCGATCCGTCGCTGATGTCGCAGCTGCGAGCTTGGCTGACCGGGCGCACTTCTACTGAGATTGAAGACGCCACCCTGCGCGAATTGGTGAGCCCACGCCAGCAATCGTTGAGCATGGCACCTGGGCAGGTATTCCAAGACTACGGCAGCAGCGCCCGGGGCGGCTCACTGACGCAAGGGCTCAACAACCTGGCCACCAATACCGGACTGGCCCTGGGCTCGTTCAGCAATTTCCCGGCCATGAATGCGCTGCGAACTGCCTTGCCGATGGTTCAGGCCTTCCTGATCATGGGCACGATCATCAGCTTGCCACTGGTGCTACTGATCAGCACCTACCAGTTGAAAGCGCTCATTACGATCACGTTTGCGCTGTTCACCCTACATATGCTGACGTTCTGGTGGGAGCTTGCGCGCTGGATCGATTCGAGCATGCTGGAAACGCTATACAACCAGGTCTCCGCCACAGACCAGGCACTGTTGTCGTTGCCGACAGCAGGATTCATGGATGGAACGGTTACCGCGCAGGTGATCGAGTACGTAATGGGCGCAATGTTCGTGGTGCTGCCGATGTTTTTCCTCGGCGTAATGAGCTGGGCGGGATATAACGTGGGCAGCGGTATGCAAACACTCCTCACCCGCGGAAGTGAAGGTGCTCAGATTCAAGCAGAGAAGGGATCTTCACAGCTTATGTCTGGAGCCCGCAAATTGAAGTAACCAATCACCGAGGTGCCCCATTATCGTCATACATTTCTGGGTGTCGCAGATGATGTCGAGGATGGCTCATTTCATGAATACGAGGCTGCCTATCAGCACTGATTGGCAGAGCCGCAATGGTCCATACAGCGATCATGCCTATAGCCAGAAAAAGCGCAACTGAAGCAACGGCTAGCATCAGGATCAACTTCAAAATTTCAAAACCGACTTTTCCATACTTGAACGGAACGGGGGCCAATATACCGGCGTGCAAAATCGAAGATTCCACCTTTCTGACCAGCCGGCCGGCTCCAATCGCCGCGCGAATTAGATACTTACCAACAGAAGTACGACTAGAAATGGAATAAGTAGGAATCGACATTTGATCACCTCCCTAGCCGTAACTTCGCCCGAAACAGAGCCGCTACAGCGAATTTGGATCCAAGCCTTAGCTTACTCCCTTGCCGCTGATTTCAATGACCGTTGATCACTTGGCAGTCGCCAATTATCGCCGGTGGCGTTCAATGGACCTGCGCCTGAAGCTCATGCGAAAAGCACCATTGACGCTGTTCGTTTCGCTTGTTACACCAGTTGTGCAATCGCTGGTTTTCCAGCAACCCAGGTAGCCATAACCTTTGAGGCTACGTCACGTTTGTGATGGTTATCCCCAAATGCGATTCGCGTTCGGCAGCTCGCATGGTCACCGTTCCCCGGTGATGAATGCCTTCTAATCTCCGTAGCTCTCTGAGCCCGCGTCTTCGACGCACCCAACCCAATCCATTCCAGTGCTGGGAATTCTCCCGCATGGGTGGCATTCCTCCGCACCTTCTGGAGGATCTCATCATGCTGCGTTTCACAGGCACTGAACTTCATGCCGTATTGGCAGAGGCCGGTATCAATGGTTGCAGAGTGATATTGGTCAAAGACCACGGCGTCTACCTCATGTCAGAGGTTGGCGAAAGCAAACCGGATGGCGGTGGGCGTAAACGCGTGGCTTACGCCACCGGTTGCAACCCTGCCGTCGACGACTTCGACACCTGGTGGAATCGCGCCCGCGATGAATTTGGCGGCGATGATTTTGCCGAGTACTTTGACATCAATGATCCCGTTCTCGCCAGCCTTCGCGGCACTGCAGGATCGCTGGTGGTGGAGGCCACCTCCACCCACCTGTACCTGGCCGCCGAGGTTGATCCTGCGGGAAAAGCTTGAACATAAAAGCGAGCACTTCGCGCTTCCCGACAGGCACCTAGCGGGCCGTTCGGGAGGCATTACACAATACGTTCAGACTGAGTGGAGATCGCCGCTGGTCAGGAATTCAAGGCCGATAGTCTTCCTTGGAACGCCCTGGATAGACCCGTTCAAAAGAGGTCAGGATCGGAGATTGACCCCACGTTCAGGCGCGTTTTAATGGACGGACGCTCCCTGCTCGGCGGGTTGATCGGATCCGGCAAATACACACCATACCTCAGAAAGGTGACGCGGAATCTGCTAACCGGAGGCCACCATGCCCAGGATGAACCACCTCTCCATTGCCATTGTGCTGAGCCCAGGTGTCTGGCGGCAGTTCATTGAACCTGCCACAGGCGAGGAGCCGGTTGGACAGTCTGCACTGCGCTTGGCTGGCCTGCTCAATAGCGCGCTGACCTCTGCACCGCTTGCCTTGCACCGCCCCGTAGCACTGCAGCTCGACCTGCAGAGCAACGGCACTTCAGTAGTTGCCCATTTGCCGCAGCTTCAGCTGGCTCGCATCACACCACGCAGCGGCCCGGCTTTTTTACTCGTCCGACTGCCTGATGAGAGCGCGGTAGACATCGCCGCCCTCTGACCCACTCAGCACCGTCGCAGCCTCCTCTACCCCACCGGGAACCCTTCCCGGCCGGGCAGCGTTCCCCCCTTCACGACCGGAGAACGCCATGTCCGATATCTACCTGGACGTCACCAACAAGATCGTCAGTGCCCTGAGCCAAGGCGTGATCCCTTGGATCAAACCTTGGACTACCGCAGGTTCGAGCGCTGACTCTCCATTTCCCATCAACGCCATTACGCGGCGGCCCTACGCTGGCATCAACGTTCCACTCTTGTGGGCTGAGGCCCGCCTGCGAGGGTTCACCCAGGATCGCTGGCTGACCTTCAATCAGGCACGCAAGGCCGGCGGCCATGTGCGCAAGGGCGAGCAATCCACTCTTGCGGTGCTATACAAACCGATGAGCAAGGAGGCGCATGACGAGGACGGCCAGGTCGTTCGCGATGAACATGGCAACATCAAATTGGTGCAGTTCGCGATCCTGCGCACGCACTGCCTGTTCAACATCGAGCAGACCGAAGGCTTGCCTGACGAGGAGCCAGCCTCCACCGAGCACACTGAGCCGGCGACCTTCATCGATCATGAACCGGCCGAGCAACTGCTGGTCGCCAGCGGGGCGCGCATCGAGCATCGCTACAGCGATGACGCGTACTATCAGCCGATTCGTGATCTGATTCAACTACCTACGAAGGCGCAGTTCGAAGACGTCGGCAGCTACTACGCAACGGCTCTGCATGAGCTGACACACTGGTCGGGCCACCGGTCGCGTCTGAACCGTGAAGGTATCACCGGCGGGCATGTGTTCGGCTCCACGGCGTATGCCTTTGAGGAACTGGTCGCAGAAATGGGCGCCGCGTTTCTCTGCGCACTCACCGGTACCACGGGTGAGTTGCGTCACGAGGAATACCTGGCGTCCTGGCTGAAGATACTCAAGGAGGACAAACGAGCCATTTTCCGCGCCAGTGGTCAGGCCCGGGAAGCCTCTGAGTACCTGTTGGCCTTGCAGTCTGATCAATCCACGGATACGCCAGCTCGACTCACCGCATGATTCCACTCACCCAGCAAAAAGGCCCCTATCCGGGGCCTTTGTTTTGTCTGCAGCGCGACTTTTACCACTGTCAGTATGTCAGTAATTACTGAACCCAGCTCTCAACGGTGTCCGAGCCGTGCTCCTGCTTCCACTGTTTGAGGATCTTGTGGTTGCCGCCCTTGGTTTCCACCACCTCACCACTTTGTGGATGCTTGTAGCGTTTCACCTCGCGAGGCTTGCGCTGGCTGCTGCTAGACGCTCTCACGGACGCTACGCTCAGGCCCTTGGACGGATCCAGAATGCTGATCACCTGGCGCAGGCCCATGCCGTACTCTTCCAGCAACGCTTCGAGTTTCTGTTCAAACTCGATTTCCTGCTTCAAACCGGAGTCGTTTTTCATGGCATCCAGCTGCTGCAGCTGCGCGGCCAGTTGCGCTTCCAGTGCTTTGAACTCGGCAAGTTTGGACATGAATAATCTTCCTAGGCGTGGGACAAGTACTGGGATAATAACTGAGACTTCGGATTTAGCCGAGGGTTTACTTAAAGCGCACGCGCTCTTGCAAGGTGCCGGTTAAAACGACCTCGCTTGGTCGCTCAATCAGACAAGTGCTGACACAGGTGCGCCACAAGTTGCCGCGGATTTGCGCTGTTTCCAATCTTGAACACGATATCGCGCTGGCTGCGGGGCAGCTTTTTCGCACAGCGCTTGGCTGCAGATCGGATGGCCGCACTAGTGCCATGAATCCGATTTGCCAATAACACGATCAATACCGCGTCACTCAACGTCATCCGCGCCCCTGCTCTAGCAATCATGCCGGGCAGTCTACCCCCTGAGCAAAGTGTCCGCTATTCCGATAGACCGATCTCGATGCGCCTGACTTCGAATTAGCACACGTGCAAAAAAGGCCAAGGCGGTAAAGGGTAACGGCGGTCAATGGAAGGGGGCGCAAGGGTAAGAGGCTTATCCGAAAAGGCAAAAGGACCTCCCGAACGAACAGCAGGTGATGCGATGAAACGCTGGTTGCTAACATTTCAAAAAGGTGAGGCGGCAGAGCCCACCCTCACGCCCATCGCCGAGGGCTTCATGCTCCCCCAGTCGGCCGAATCTCTACTCGCCGCCGATCACCGAAGAAAGCTGCTCGAACGCATCTGGCAGTACACGGCCCTCTCCGAAGCGCAGTTTGATCGTCTCTACCTCGAGCCCATCCGCCGCTACGCCAGCTTCGTACAGCAACTTCCGGCCAGCGAAAGCCATCATCACGCCTATCCTGGGGGCATGCTCGATCACGGGTTGGAGCTGGTGGCCTGCAGCCTGAAGCTACGCCAATCCTATCTACTTCCCAGCGGTGCTGCACCGGAAGACCAAGCCGCTCAGGCCGATGCCTGGAGCGCCGCGATTGCCTATGGTGCTCTGCTCCATGACATCGGCAAAATCGCCGTAGATCTGCAGGTCGAGTGTCAGAATGCCGAACGCTGGCACCCCTGGCACGGCCCGCTGAGCCAGCCCTACCGTTTCCGCTACAACCCCGACCGCAATTACAAGCTGCACGGCGCCGCGGCCGGGCTGCTCTATACGCAGCTCTTGCCGCCAGCCCTGCTCGACTGGCTCAGCGATTACCCCGAATTGTGGAGTCAATTGCTGTTTCTGCTCGCCGACCACTACGAGCACGCTGGGACCCTCGGGGAATTGGTTCAGCAGGCTGACCGGGTCTCCACCGCGCAAAACATCGGTGGCAATCCCGCGAAGGCTTTGCAGGCGCCCAAGCACTCGCTGCAGCATCATCTGCTGACGGGGCTGCGGCACTTGGTCAAGAACGAGTTCAAGCTCAACCAGCCTGGCGCAGCGGGCTGGCTGACCGAAGACCACCTGTGGCTGGTCAGTAAGACCACGACCGACAAGCTGCGCGCACATCTGCTGGCTCAGACCGTGGACGGTATCCCCTCCTCCAACTTAGCCCTGTTCGATGAACTGCAGTCCCATGGATTGGTGGAAGCGACACCGGAAGGCAAGGCGGTTTGGAACGCCACTGTCACGGACGGCGACTGGCAGCATCGCTTCACGTTCCTCCGCCTGCAACCCAGCCTGATTTGGGCCAACGAACCCCGGCCACTCAGCTTTAGCGGCACGGTTGAGCCGATGATGGAGCATCCCCTGCCGTCGAGTGAAACCAGCGAGTCAGCAGTGGGTCGACCGCAATCAGTGCCAGACAGAGTACAGGCCTCGCCCGAGCACCCGAATCAGGATTCCGACTATCTCGACGATTTGATGGACATGTTGGAGGAGCCTGACGAAATCAAGAATGAAACAAGCATAGTAAGCCACCAATCTGCCACTGCTTCACCCCAGGATGCCTTGGGGCTTGCATTTCTCGAGTGGCTGCGCGAAGGACTCCATACGCATCGCTTAGTGATCAACGACCGTAAGGCAAAGCTGCACACCGTGGACGGAACTCTTTTTCTGGTAACCCCCGGCATTTTTCAACGCTTCGCAGCCGAACACCCAGAGTTGGTCAAACCAGACCCTCAAAGCGAGGCCTGGCGGGGCCTCCAACGTCAATTTGAGAAGCTGCATGTACATTTGAAGACGCCCAATGGCCGGAACATTTGGACATGCAGAGTTAGAGGCCCCCGTAGCGCCAGCTCATTGAATGGCTACTTGCTAAGCGACCCCAGGGCATTTTTAGGAGAGCCTCCTGGCAACAACCCTTTTTTAACGTTGCTGCCTATGGCATCTGAAAGTCGATCGTTCTGAGTAGGACTCGTCAGCGATTCTGGCCAGACTCGCGCGTCCCTAACAGCCTATGGGTCTCAGCAAGGCAGCCCACGTTATCGGACGTGGGCTACTGGCTCACGTTTCTGACCTCCAGCGCCCGTGCACGCAGCTCGCTGTTCAGAATGTGGTCGTTCTCGCTGTAGTCGACTGGGCAGTCGATCACATGCACGCCAAGGTTGGAGATGCAGTGGTCTAGCAAGCTTCCGCTTAGTCGATGAGAGCCACTAATTTTCAATGTCCTCCAGCGATACTCATCGTGAGCTTCCGATCAATGCTTTCGAGATCCGCTTTATTAATGCAAGAGTTTCTTCATGGCTAACCGTTTCATATTTCAGTTGTCGCAAAGCGAACGCGTACCCAGCAGCCAGAACCGAACGATCGTCTCCACTTATATCGTATGCCCAGTCACGACAATATTTAACCACACGACCAAACGGATTTGTTTGAGTATATGAATCTATGTTCGGCCAGTGTTCCAAGACTGAGATCATCTCCTTAGAAACGCCCGACAATACGCAGTCCGGATGGAAAATCAGGCTCATCTCAAGGGTGATTGGGTCCAAACCTGTATAACTTGAGCCCACATCACCAAAATCGATTAAAACTGGCAATCCAGCTTTGTTGACCAGGACATTGCCGCCATGCAAGTCACCATGAATGCACGAGACTGACGCACTAATAGAAATGTTTTCGACATTCCGGACTTCATCTAGACCGAATTTTTTTACTAAATCCTCGAAAACCTCATCGCAAACCTTGGCTTTTCGCACATCGCCAACCGTGCACTTTGATACTTCTCGCACAGCACTCCATCGGTCCAAGCTAGTACGAACTCGCTGAATCACTTCGAGTGCAACATCACTATCCCTCCTTATCACCTCGAACAGATTCTCTTTAAACCCCTCAGCCAATGTATAGAATATTGCACTATTGTCCTTAAGCCCTCTATCCATCTTAGACAACAAAGGCGTGAAAGTATTGATGGGCATCAAACTTACATAGCGGAGGTAAGACTCACCTTCTTTTTGGATCTTAGAGGCAGCGCCCAGTTTCGCCACAAACGCGCCAATGACATTCAGTCGTACGTCCCTGACTTCGACACGTCCAACCAAAGACCCCGACAAGCCGCTCAATGGATAATAAACACTATCGACCCCGCCCATACTTCTCACGAAAGTCTTTAACGCTCGATCTTGACCTTCTGTAAACTCAATAAATCTTCCGCGAGTATTTATAGATACTGAGTTAACTGCCGAGATTTCTTCATAAACCTGAGAAAGTTCCTCTACAAGCTCTGGCGCTTGATTTTTCTTGAAATATAAAACAGTGGGGAATTCCTTTTCAGCCCCCCAAAGCTTAATTCTTTCGCCATGTCGCGACAACCCTGTTGCGAAACTATCAGGATCGGAGCCAGTTAAAATGTAAATCGGGGTTCCCGGCAGGGCTTTCTGAACAGAATAAAACAGTCGCTGACCGTACTCCACACTCTTCTCAAGTCCAGATGTGACATTTGGCATACAGAGATCAAGTATCACCAAGTCATAGAACTTTTCTTCAAGCAGCTTTTCCGCCGAACCAGAGTTATCGACTACATCCCAACATATCCCCGGAAGCTTCTTACTTACAACCGACGTCAGGGTTTCAGCAAAGGATGAATTATCTTCAACGAATAGTACTTGCATAGTCCTTGTACCACCTTAATTCAAATCTGGCGCCACCTTCAGATTTATTGGAGATATACACATCGCCCTCCATAGAACGCATCGAGAGCTGAGCAGTTGTAAGCCCATAGCCGAAATGCTCATCTTTATTCGAGACGCCGAGCTTGAAAGCTTCATCTAGATTACCAGTAAAACCTGGGCCGCAGTCTAAAATCGCTAACCAGTTCTCAGAGCCAGCCGGCCCCCAATTTATCAAAATCTCCGCAGGTGTGACCGTTGAAAATTCCTGAACCGCTTCTACTGCATTCCTAATTCCATTATCGATTGCCAATCCAAGTGAGTACCTATCAGCTTGGACCATGTAAGGTCTAATTCCGGCAACCCGTATAATGATCTTATCATCAGGTATATTCAAAACCGCTATACATTCAGCGAGTAGCTCTGATAGATCAAACTCACTATAAGAAGGAGTGGATGCCGCTTTTTTTAGCTTTCCAACCGCTTCAAGCAATCCATTGAGACGCTCAACGCAATGCTTCGTCCTCGAGCTTTCATATTGAGTTACCTCCATCTCCGCTACTAGCCTTAGCGATCCAATGAGGGGTGAAAACTCATGAAGAATTGTTCGTGACACCTCGTCGACAGCCTGCGCCCGTAAATCTCTCAACAGCTGTTCTTCGTCAGCCTCAACAACTGATTCTACCTCTTTTGTTGTGTTCCTTTTGGGGCCAATCTGAATTCGATCTAGAGCTCGTTCAAGAGCCCGCTTAACCCATCGAGCGCTTTCTTTAGCAAGCGCCCGCGCTAGTAACGCGGAATCTGATGGCTCCGCAGCCTTCGAAAAATACCGCGCAGCTTCCAATCTTTTGTCTACTGAATCACTAGCCAGTGAGGCCGTAGCCTCTTCACGAGTAATCACAATGAATTATCTTTATAGAATTTAGCGCGAGTATCAAATGCATCCACGCCGCCCTCCATTACAGTGCTAATGGCGCTCACTGCCTCAGGATGTGTTAAAGGCTTATTCACCTGAATAAATCCATTCCGCCCATCAGACGTCAACTCAACAATCAAATCCGCTTTACCCAAAACAGGAATATTAGCATTATGGGTTGACAAGATCACCTGACCACGCCCCTTGCGCTTGTTAAGCGTTTTAATTATCGTATTAGCCACAAAAGCGTTGTCAAGATGGTCTTCTGGCTGGTCGATTATCAAAACCCTTTCGGAGTGCTGCAAGACTATCGATAAAATAACGGTACAACGTTGACCGGCGGACAGAGCAGATACCTCCTTATAATCTACTCCATCCAGCAGACTCATGCTTACATCATCTTGAATATCGCAAGTCAGTATATCTGCAAGACCAAACTCCCTAAATTGCGCAACTACTCTCGCAGCACGCTCTTTCGGTATCTCCAATATTTCAGATAGCGCTTCGAATGCGCTTTTATCAACGATATTGACAAGCTCTCTGGGGCTAAGATTTTCAGCAATCCTTAGAGCCAAGTCATTATACTTGATACCACTTCCCTTAAGTGCGTCCGTCAGTGACTTAGCATACTCACCTAGTTGCGAAGACTGCTCCACTTCGACTTTCACATGAGGTGAAAGAGACTGGTTAATTTTTTCCGCCACACCACAGCGAAGACTGAAGCGTTCCAGCCTAATTTTTTGAAGCTCGTTTACTGCTTCATCCCGCCGTGCCCGAAGAGTCGATAGCCTCTTTTTACGTTCGTCTAAGACATTAGACCGGGTATTGATCTGAGCTATCTGAGACTTGATAATAGAGATACTCCTGCTCAACGCGCCTGTTCCCTCAGACACCTTATCAAGTTCCATACGTAATCCTCGAGCCTTGCGTTCTATATCTACATTGCCAGCAGAAATTTGCTCCCTTCGCAATCGCGATTGCGCCTCAACGCGCTCAAATTCTTTCGAAGCCTCTGTGATTTTTCTAATAGCACTTCCGTAAATGTTCCGAAGATCGCCAACTGGATCTGCACTTGGTTCACCGGTCCAAGCGTCTGGACCGTACTCTTCCGCAAGCAGCCTTTCTAGCGTGCTCCGCCACTCAGACGCGTGGCTTTCAAAACGTGCAATGACATCCTCCCTAGCTGACGCTGCGGCCAACTCCTCAGCGAGCGCGGAAGACTCTGCTTGTTTTTTAGACACTTCAATTGAATTACCTTGAAGTTCTTTAAGCTGTCCCTCTTGCTGCTGTAGCTGTGCTATCAAGCTAGGGATTTTTACAACCTCTTCCGAGAGCGATAGAATCTCAGCATCAACCGAAAGCAATTCTTTATAAATACTTTTTATTGAGCTAACCACTGACGCTTCATTTGCCGATAGCCCACTACGCGAATTAATGAATCCATCTATCAAAGAGAGGCGACCTGCGTCGCTCAGCCCAAGAGTTTCAACCTCTGTCTGAGATAAAACAATTGGTGCCACGAACCGTCCAGGTGATCGCGGCTGGTCCTCGTCTGCGGCGCGCGAAACGGTAATATTATCAATCAGATCGTTTAAAACTATCGTGACCTCTCCACCTTCTAGAACTGCCCTAGCGTGGTCAAGGGATCGGTTTTTTGCTTCGGCTGTATGACTGCGAGCACCAAGGGCATATCTTATGAGTTCAATAACAGAGGTTTTCCCCGTACCTCTTGCACCAATGATGACGTTTAGCCCTGGCGCAAATTTGAGATCCAAGCCATCTAAGAAACCACCCTCAACCTGAAGTCGCTCGATATCCACTGCAACACTCCCTGCTTGACATACCCTTGGCAGCCCAAGATCTATAATTATCAACTAACTTCCATCGGAGAGACAAGCCGATGAAATACGACTCAACACTACAACTATTATCCGTTGTTATATCGACGCCTAGGGGCAATTTGAGATACTCGCGCAGGTGAGAGCCCAAATTTCTGAGCTACATCCTTGGTCTTTTGACCGCTTGCTACCTCACCTCGAATTGCGCTATCCCTAATCTCATCTAAAGATTCTTGAAGTTTACCGATCTTTAGGGCTGCTTCATCGTGCTTTGCCTCCATCCGAGCCAGTCGCTCATCTGTCTGCATTTGCTTGTCTTTCAATGCCTCGATGTCTTTTGACATCTCTTCATGGGCCCTGTTAAGGAGGTTTTGCGCTTCTCCTAATAATTTTTGGGCTTTGCTTCCAAAAATGTCCATTTCGTACCACCTTGGCTATTCTCGACACAGAAATTAAATTTACTTAATTTAATTTGCGTGTCAAGGGGTGGACACGAAAATTTTCAAACCAGCGCATTGACCAGCCCGCCAATCTCTAGCACTGGCCGACTCATGCGCCAGCAGCATCACTTTATCGCCCACAATTGCTCGATCCTCATTGTGTACGACTGACTCATCATCTCCCGCCTCATGCCCCGGTCAGGTGTCGCCGGCACACTGGCGCTCCGCATCGTCCCCCTCCCCCAGCGCTGATTGATGTGATCCATCATCTGCATAAGCCGGTCACACGCCACTGGCTGCTTGAGCGCAAGCAAATCCTCAGAAAATTCGCCGGGCTGCCGCAGCTCCATCAACAGCACGTCGGCCTTGCTGTACCGGAACCCGGGCCGGTAGATCCGCTCGAGAGCATCGGTGGCCAGCCGCGTCATCAGCAACGTGTCAGAGGTCGGATACGGCAACTCAACCAAGGCGCCCTGGGCGTGGCGCGCTTCGTTCGGATTGAACATCCCGGTTCGGATGCTCACTCGCAGGTGCTTGCACACTGGTCCTTGGCACGGAGCTTTTCTGCCGCGCGGCCGACGTAGGTGGCCACCCCCTGCTTGATAGGTGCCAGCTCGGTCAACCCCTTGCCAAATATCCGGCTACAGCAGATCTCTTGCTTAGGCAGCTCCGCCTCATCCAATTCCAGGCACGGTGTGCCGGCGAGCTGGCGAGCAGTCTTTTCCACCACCACGCTAAATTTCTGCCGGAGCGTCCACGGGTCGGCCTTGGCCAGGACCATCGCCGTGAGGATGAGGATCAAGCTGTTGCTGATGCGATTGGGATTCGCTGGTGAGGTAATTGGGACCGAGATGGCAATGAGAAGTAGGAGCGCTTCGTGAATCTCGACCACGTTGAGCTTTGCTGGCACCGTTCTCTGCTGCCGCTGTTAGGATGGCATCTTCACATCATCAGCAGGGAAACGCATGTTCGATCTACTCAAGCTGCTCACAGACAACAGCCCGTCGCTCACTAGCGATATGCAGGCCTGGTTCAACCAGTACCCGCCAGACGCAACTTGGAACATTTTTTCGGACTACTGCGTAGGCAACACGGAGAAGGCGAACGACAGCTTTTCGTTCGTCATCACGCTGATGCACGACACCGATAAGAATTTCTCGGAGTACATCGCCAACGTGGCTCCCAAGGATCTCAAGAAAACCCGGCAGGCGTCGGATGGCTTGATTTCCTACCTCAACTGCCCTGTAGCCTTCAGCGTCTCATTCATCGTAGAGCGAGAGTCGAAGCTGCTTCGAGACTTCATCACTGACGATAATATTCACGGGTTTTGCCTCGACATGCGGGAACTGATCGCATCCTGGCTGAGTGAACCGGGTATTGATAAAGAATACTGGCAACGAATTGATAAAGCGTTGGGAGATTTTGCGTCCGAGGTAAAACGCAAGAAATTCAATGCGAAACTCGCGAGACAGGTGTTGTTGACATCAACGCTCGCTGCATTCCTCTTCTTGACGCTTAACCAGCTCAAAAAGCCGGCTTACATCAGATGGATCACTGACCGAGATGCGACATTCGAAAAACACAACGAGGTGGCATTCGATATAGCTTTTGTGCTGTTTCTCGTTGCTCGAGCTCAGTCGGGGATTGTGAAGAACGCAAATAAACCACGGTATATTTTTGCTTACCCATTCATGGACGGCAAAACTGACTACGCAGAGCATGTACGCCTCCCTGACTACCTCGCAGGTCTTTGCGCTGACATACAACTGCCCTCGATGGAATTCACACACAGCAAATTCGAAAAGATCTTCGGCAACGCCATAATAAACTCGAAAAACAACGTCGTTCTCCAAATCCTTGGCAACGCAGAAAGAATAACAGCTAGACGCTTATCCTTTAGGGAGGAAATATGAGTGCACGCTTCACTAAAAAATGGCAGCATAGTCTTACCATATGCTTGGGAATACTAACTTCGCTAAGTGCTACAATCGGTTGGATAAAGCATAGAATGTGGACGCAGATCTGTTCACCAGAATCCACTCTGCCCGGCACTTTCCTAAATGGCATGGTGTTTCTGTCAAACTAACTGGGCGACGTACTGCAGGCAGGCAGACGCAGTGAGATTTGCCCAGAGGCTTTATAGCCTTTCCCATACCTTATTAATTAATATATAAGCGCTAACATTCCCCGGTCAGAATCTTCAGTAATTCGTCAAAATTTTCAGGGGTCACAACCCTATGTGGAGAATTACCGCGTAACTTAGCGTGCGGTTCACTCAATAGTCGGTGGACACTCCAAGCCTCCATCGAAGGGAGGGCGTCGAATATTGCCAGCACCAGTTTGTGCTTCAAGGGATCTAGCTGCCAATCAGGAATACGCTGCCCCCGGTTACCCAGGCTGAGCGAGAGAATGCGGCGTGCTTTGATATCACGATTAATCTGGTCACGGGACTTGCCTGCTAGACGAGCGTACGCGGGGAGTGGAAGGTTGGTTGGCGCTTCATAGATAGCAAGCATCTGCGCACGTTCCTTTTGGATATCAGAGACCTCAAGGCTTGGCACCTGTGAGTCCGACTCGAGCGACGGCCGCCAGTTTGCTCTCCCGCCCTTCCTTCCCGCTCGCGACTTGGATTGAGCACAGACATGTTGCAACGGTGCTGCAACCCGCAAAGCATTCGTCGACATCGGCTGTGAAGCCGTCCCTTCCAATCGGATTGTCAAGGGGGCTCCTGCTGCCTGAGCATGCCCTAGAGCCCAGAGATCCAGGCGATTGGCCCAATCCTGCATCATGGCCCGGCGCTGCTCGACATACTCAGCATGATTATACGAGGCACTGACCTTATCGGGATCAGCATGCGAAAGCTGAGCATCAATCCAGACTTTCGGATAGCCGATCTCATTGAGCGCAGTGGAGATAGTGGCACGCATACCGTGCCCGGTGAGTCGATCAGCGAACCCCATGCGCCGCAGCGCACTGTTCAACGTGTTCTCGCTGATCCGCTTGCTCAAGTCACTCCGATGGGCAAGCAAATGCCGCTGCGCAGGCACCACACGATCGAGCAGCAGCCTCACCACCTCCACCGCCTGGACAGATAGCGGCACGATGTAGGGCGGCACCTTGGAGGCATGGCTGCGGCTTTTACGCATCTTGAGCTGCAGCTGCTTGACCACCTCAGGCGGGATGACCCAGAGCCGCCGCTCCAGGTCGAATTGATCCGGCGTGGCCAAACGCAGCTCACCGGTGCGCACTCCGGTAAGCAACAATAGCCAGATTCCCAACAGGGTCTGCTGCCCACCATGATAGCCGCGCAGCTTGTTCAGAAGTTGAGGCAACTCATCCATGCGCAGGAAAGGATTGTGCTCTACGGGTGGCTTGGGCATCGCCACCACATCCAGGTCTGCAGCGGGGTTGTGCTCAAGCCCCGCTACGCGCACAAGCGCGTAGCGGAACAATTGATTGAGCCAGGTGCGGCACTTTTCTGCGGTGGTGAACGCGCCACGAGACTCGATGCGATCCAGCACCCCCATGAGTACATGACGACTGACGTCGTAGATGGAGCGGTCACCGAGATAGGGAAGAATGTCTTTGCTGAAGATGCGCAAAATTTGCGACAGCGTGCTCTGCCGGCCTTCCTTGAGACTCAGGCGGCGAAAGGCGATCCACTGGTTGAACACGACCTCGAAGGCATGATCACTGGAGAGCCGGACTGCCAGGCGCTGCTGCTTACGTTGTTCGCTGGGATTCTTCCCCTGAGCGATCAGCGCACGCGCTTCATCACGCTTCATCCGCGCATCACGCAGACCGAGCTGCGGATAACTGCCAAACGACATACGCTTCTGCTTGCCTGCCCAGTAGTAACGGAAATGCCAGATCTTCCCGCCTTGAGCGGTGATGTGAAGAATCAGGCCATCGCCGTCCGCTAGGGTGTAGTCCTTACCGGTGACCCGAGCGTGCCGGATCGCCATCTCCGAGAGTGCCATGGTGACCTCCTGAACCTGTCAGAGGCCAAATGCTCGTCTCGTGCTCCACCCAGCTCCACCGGAAAAGCGAATTGGGGCATTTCCAATTCTGGCCTCAAATCTGGCCTTAAAATGGCCGGATACTGCCGGTTTTTGGTGGTTTTCGCTGGAACGAAAAAAGGGCCTTTCGGCCCTTTTTTCAACGACTTACAGACTTCCATGGAACTCTGCAGATCTATAACTGGAGCGGGAAACGAGACTCGAACTCGCGACCCCGACCTTGGCAAGGTCGTGCTCTACCAACTGAGCTATTCCCGCGTCGTGATGGGTGCCATTCTAGCGATTTCCAAAACGGCGTCAACCCCTTGA